>Ga0364909_10025_pt2 | contig 53060 bp, 35 predicted proteins | sample SorcelJu500001C3_3_FD_206966 | JGI IMG/M metagenome (GOLD analysis project Ga0364909, IMG submission 206966) | Enriched cells from Trout Bog Lake Hypolimnion, Wisconsin, USA - BchlTB.June25.5000.01.C3 | ecosystem: Environmental > Aquatic > Freshwater > Lake > Hypolimnion/Profundal zone | place... | reverse complement strand
GGTAAACATCTTGCTGGTGTTTGGTAATGTGTTGAATTTCTTCTACAGAATCCACTATTTTGGGACGGATGAAGATCATGAGGTTGACCTTGGAATCTGAACGGCTCCGGTTGCCGAAAAAAGCGCCGATCACCGGCACACCCCCAAGGCAAGGAACTTGGGCGCGGTTAATGGTATCTTCGTCTTGCACCATTCCGCTGATGACAAGGAAATAGCCATCAGGCACATGCACGCGCGTGATAGTTTTGTTCACTCTTGTAGTAGGACCGATATTTTCCGTATTCGCAGTGTTTCCTCCACTGCCGCCGCCGCCGCCGCCGCCGCCGCCGCTGCTGCCGCCGCCTCCTCCCTGTGATCCCGAAGATACCACGCTGCTGGACTCCTGGTAGATGTCCAGAGTGACCATATCGTTATTGCTGATCATTGGGGTGATGCGCAGCGTCGTTCCCACATCGCGGAATTCGAAGTTATTTGTTAAAAGTTGACCCTGATCGTTGGCAATCGATTGAGTTTTGAAGCTTGTGTTGATCCCGACAAAAATTTCGGCTTCTTGATTGTCTTCCACGAGAATTTTAGGGGTCATCACCACACGCGTGTCTGCACGGTTATGCACGGCACTAACCAGGGCTCCCATAGAGCGATAGAGGATCCCGTCCTTAGAAAGCGATTCCCCGATCACACCTTGGTTAAATCCGCTGGAACGGGCTAAGCTGTTTGGATCCGGGAATAGATTGGAGCCCGTCGTGTCCATCGCCCGGCTTAACGGGGTAGGCACTGTTAAAAATGCCTGGGAGCCCGCTGTCAGACCGCCGCCGAAACGAGTGGCCCAGTTGACCCCATAGGTAAGCGAGTCATCTATCGTCGTTTCCAGGATGAGCATTTCGATATAGACTTGTCTTGCGGGGATGTCGATTTCATAGACGAGCAATTTCACTTTTTCAAGAGCGAAGGGATAGCCTGTAAAAATAAGGGAGTTCGAGGATTCGATCCACTGCACGCTTTGAATCGCGCAGATCAAGTCTTCATTGATCCTTCCGCATGTCTGCAAACTATAGGCGATATTGTCCAAAGCGTTGACAATCTCGTCCCCTTTTCTGTTCTGCAGTTTATGGATTAAAAATTCAGTCCTCTCGATAGAGCCGACAGGCAGCTCTTCGGTGGGTTCGCGGTAGAAGCCAAGCTCATGGGCTGTGATCCTTTCCCCAGGCTTTAATTTAAATTGCCATCCGTTGGGTCCTAATTCCCATAACCCTTCAGGATGTTCCACTTTTCTTCCTAATTCCCTCGGTTCAAGCAGTCCCATTTCAGGAGCGCCTTCAGGAGCAAAATGCCATTTCCCGAATTCATCCACCATCCATTTGCCGGAGGGTCTAGCTGATTTTTGAAGCTGTCTTTCAGGGAGTAAATTTTCAAAGAAAAACTCGCCAAGCGGCAGCTGCTCTTTTGTGAGCTCCCCTCTTTGCATTGCCATTTCGAGTTTTTTCAGCACAAGGATCTCATCCGGCGTCAGCTCTCTATTAAGCTTGCCGTGCATGAGCTCATCCCGGAGTCTATTTAGAATTTGGATATCATTCGGTGTGAGCGTTCTGTCTAATTTGCCCGACATGAGCTCTCTTTGGATTTTTTCGCTCAGGATGGCTTCGTTTGTCGTCAGCTCTCTGCCCAGTGATTTTAACTCATGTTTCCTTTGGAGCTGTTTGACAAGAAATTGTTCGTTTGGCGTGAGTCCTCTCTCCAATTCTTCTTTGGTAAAGTTTCTTTCCAGAAGTTTTTTCAGCTCTTCTTCATTTATTTCCTGGGGCCTTTCCACTACGGCGGCGGTGGGGGTGAAGACCCAATTGCCATTCTCATCAAGGGACCATTTCCCTTTTTTGCCTCCGGCAGCGCCTTGCAGCTGTTCAATGTTGTGGATCTGGGTCGCAGACTCCCTCTGATCGATGTATTTCATCATCAGAAGAGTCCTTTCCACGAGATAAGGGGAAGAGATGACAAAAATGCTTCGCGCCGGCACATGAGGGACGAAGATAAGCTGCTGGCCCTGAGCAAGCGGCATCATGATGTCCTGGACGAGTTTCTGCATCGCCGGGACGGTCATGCTTTTGACTGCGTACTGACCGATGACAAGGCCGCTGTTCGGAGAGTCCAAGGTTTTGAGCAGCCGGCCGATCTGTTCGATATTCTGCACCAGATCGGTGACGATCAAGTTATTGGGATTCACGACAGGCTCAATGATGGATTGTTCGGAGGTCAAAGGGCGGACAATGCTTGCGGCTTTATTCGGCTCCAGAGTATTGAGGCGGAAGACCCTTGTGACGATTTCGGTATCTTTTTTGGCGGCGATGTCCTGAAGCGATTCGGAAACGACAAGGGAAATGCTGTTCACCTTTGGATTTTGGTGAATGATCATGTTGTTGCCCTGCTCGATCAGGTCAAGGTTGTGAATCCTCAGTACCTGATACAAGGCTGTCATTACATTGGAAATTGTCGTGGGCTCTTCGGAGACGATCGTCACATTGAATTTGAGATCATCATCGTTGAAAATGAAATTCCGGTTCGAGTATTTGCTGATAAAACGGAGAAATTCAATGATGCTGACATTATTAAAATTGATCAGAATCGTTTGATCCTCAGTCTGCCGGGCACCTGTGGGAGAGGGGGGCTGAACATTCCCTTTGGGCTCCTCCCTATGAACTGTTTCGGGGTTGAATAATAATTCCTTCTCAGGGTCGACACTGAATTTGGGCTGGACAATCAAGGGCGCTTGAGCGATAAGGTTTTGAGAGCGCGGATCTTGCTTGGCAGTTTGATCATTTTTTTCAAATGAGATAAATGGGCCTTTATTTGTTTTTGTTTTCGTCTCTTTTTGCGCCTCTTTGGCGTCCTGCTCTAAAATATCGAAGATAGTGACGGCAATCCTGCCTTTGATAATGGGTTCGAAGTAGCGGGGATTCATCGAGGGCGAGGTATCTTGCTTAGGGGGGGCAAAGGAATAAAACTGAGGAGAGGCATCGGATAGCGCTGTTGTAATTGTGAAACAAAAACAAAGAGCAAGTTTAAAAAAGAATGAGCTGTATTGAGAATGCACTTTATTATTCATAGCTTCCTTTTGAGCTATTCTCAAAAATCCCCTTATACGTTATTACCAAGAGGTTTATATCCATTGATATAACCCCTGATGATCAAGGGGAGGGCGCACGATTTAGCTAGGGAGACGGCGCCAAAATAATACACTAGCAAACCGCCGGATATTTTACACTCTAAAGTTGTTTTTTTTTTGTTTCCTCGATTTTGTACAAGATGAGCTCAAGGGGTAATGAATTTCGAAGGATCCCCAATGAAAGTTATCTATGTTTAGGTTCAATAGTCAACTGTTTGAAAAACGGTTGGCTATTTGAGCAACTTTTGCACCGCAAGGTGCAATCATGCATGAGGAACTTTCAGTTGTCTGGATATTAACGTTAATTATAGAAATTTGGGGAGGGGCCGACAGCCTGCCCCCTCCCCTCCCGACTGGCATCGCCTCTCCAGGTCATAAAATTTTACCTTGAAAATCAAGAGAGCACAGCCCATTTACGATCGACGAACCCCGGTGCTCCGACGTCAAAATTAACGTTAAAATGAACAGACTGCTAAGCAGGCTGGTCTTCCTGTTCAGGCTGGGGCTTGTTGGCGATGGTTCCCATAGGCCTTACAGTAATCACTGTGAACGGCTGGCCTTCTTTCGGTTTTTTCTTGATAATCCCCTCCATTTCATCCGGATCATCGCTTAAAGCTAGCGCCAGAGTGTTTTCGGGGTTCCATTCAAGGGCGATCTCTTTGTAGGCGCTTGCCTCATCGGCGCCGAGCAAAGGATTATCAAGCGCGATTTTCTCCAGTTTATCTTGTTCGGCATGATGGACGATCCATAAAGGGCAATTGCCGCAGGATGTGAAACGAAACTCCCGCTTTGTTTTATCAATGAATAAAAGGACAAGTGAAAAATTGTGCTTGATATCATCCTGTGTCAATAATTGATTCAGGGAGGTGATGAATTCCTGGTTGGGCGGGCCCGATTTGAAAAGGGCGCGGATCATTCCATGCAACACTGCCGTGAAAAAGAGCGCTTCGGGCTGATTATCGATGCACTTGCCTAAAATGATCCCGTAATTTTGGTCGTCAAAGGTGTGGAAATCGTAGAACGGCAGGGAAATTTCCCCTTCGTTCCTGGTGTAAATATCGATTTGGAGCTCATCCCATTGCGGGGGTTTTTCCCCGCATATCACAGCTTGCGCCCGTTTCATTCCTTCATACAGCTCATTGAGGCGGCCGCGTCCAGCTGCCTCCTCTGTAAAATTGGCCGACTCCAAATAAGCCGTGATGTCGGCGATATAGTCGACAATATCCTGGTAGCGGGCGGCGGGATCAAGCTGAAGGGTCTTGTGTAAAATCTGTTTAATGCCTTTAGGCATCAGCCCTAAATGGATTTGGCCAAAGCAGAGTTTGCCTAGCACAAGTTCATAAGTCATTATCCCTAAAGAGTAAATGTCAGACGGGTAGGCAACCGTATCGGGATTTTCCCGCTGCTCGGGGCTCATATAGATGGGCGTTCCGATGATCAGCTGCTTGGCCGGCGCTTTCGGATCGGGCTGTTCTGTAAGCAGCTGGGCGATGCCGAAGTCGATCACCTTGATCTGCCCCTCTTTCGTGATGATCACGTTTTCCGGTTTAAGATCGCGATGGATAATCCCATGGGTGTGCAAGTGGCAAAGGGCGTAGGAGATATCGATCACAATCTCTAAAGCCCTTTTGATCGAGATGGGGGTTCTCATGAGGTATTGGCGCAGCGATATCCCTTGAATGTATTCCATCGCGATATAAAGCCCCCCTTCCCATTCGCCGTGTCCGTAAAGTTTGACGATATTGGGGTGTTCGGGCAAAGCGATCATTTTGGATTCATGGATAAATCTTTGGACGATGTCCTGTCTTGATAAATACTTGGGTTCCAGTACTTTGACGACAACGGGTTCCTTGGTTTCGGGATGCGTGGCGAGGTAGAGGATGCTCATTCCCCCCTTTTCGAGAAGAGAGTCGATTTTGTAGGGGCCTATTTCTTCTGGAATTTGGAGGGGAGTGGATAGGGGGGTGTCCTCGATATTTCCGGGAATAGTCTTTTGCTTATGAAATTCATCCATGAACCTGAACTTATCATTTATGTACAATTAACTTCAAAACTTTGGCAAAGCCAAAATTTAAGGGAGAAATCCAAATTTCAAATGTGTTTCGGTATAATGGAGGGATTGTTTTTAAATATCGGTGATCCTTACCCCTAAAGTCTCCCCGATAGCCAGAAGCTCCCCTTTCCCGATTTTTTTTCCGTTGACGACCAGGTCAACGCCGCTTTGAAGGGAAACATCGATATCCAGCAGGGTGCCGGGTTGAAGCTCCAGCAGCTTTTGCAAGGGCATTTGTATCCGCCCCACTTCGATCACTATGGTCATCGGAAGGGTTTCGGGCGAAAGTTTTGCAAGGCTCTCCTTTACCCTGACTTGCTGCTCCTCAGGGGCTCCTTTTTCTTGAGGCAAAGCTTCCTCAATTTCACTTTCCATCTCTTCGGAAAGATCGATCTCCCCTTCTTCTTCAACAGGAAGATCCTCTTCTATTTCCGATTCCTCTTCAGGTCTTTTTTCACTTTCCATAACAGCTCCTGTTACAAGCGCCACCGATTCCAAGAGTTTCAGCTGTCCATCTTTCAGCTTTCCTCTCATGAATGGGCGTTGATTTACAGTTAGCATGACACGTCCTTTATTGTCACCTGGTTGAAGCGTGCAGCTGTCTAAAATGACAAAATCGCCCGCTTTAAGCTCCCTCCACTCTTGGGGGGAAAGCTTTACCTGGCCTGCTTCAAGATGAACGATAACAGGAATTTTTTGGGTAACCGGGGAGCTTAGGAGCAAATCGAATTGCTGCTGGCTATATCTTTCTTTCCATGATTGGCTTAAGGCAGATGATAGGATCAGCCTGCCATGGAGGCTTTTGCCGGACAGGGCGATTTCTATATCGATGCAAAGGGCCGGTTCTTTTGGAAGTTCTTGGTCATCAAGGAGTTGAAAGGAAAGGCCTTTGTCGAAGTCGAGATGGCCCATGGTGTGCAAGATTTCAAGGGCTAAAAACTGAGTGAAGCTCTCTTCAAATTCCTCATCGAATGGCTCTAATCCATCCTCTTCTTTTTTAATGAGGTAAGTGATGAGTGTACGGCTTGCGCTTTTAGGGAGGGCAAATGAAACAGTTCCTTCAAGCGGCTGGATCGCGGCAGTTTTAAGGATCGAAGAGCCTTCCATGCTCATCAGGAATTCCTGAGGGGGGCGCATTTGAATCTCTTTGGCAGTAATTGAGACGGGACGCTCGAATAAAGCGCCTAGCTGCTTAGACAGCTCTTCCCAGGGAAAGGGGGGGGAATGGCCGATCGAAGGGGTTTTGTCCAGTTTAAGTACAGATGAAGGCAATGTTTTAAGCCATTCATAAGGATGCGATATGGTATTGTTCATTAATTCCCGCAGAAACTCATCTTAGATTAAGGTATACTCAAAAAGGGAATTATTAAACAAGATTATCCTTGGTTATCCTTCCTCTTGCTGCTCGCGCGGCTGCTCCTGGTCTTGCCGCTCGCTGCCGCTTTCTCTTCCGCTTTGAGCTTCCGCAGTGAAGATCGGTGTTTCAGGCTGTGTTGTCGCCGTGATGATGTGGACCGTGAATCCTTTATTTTGCATGGCGATTTTGAGCCCGTCGGAATTTTCCTGCAAGATTTTCAGCGCTTCCGGTTTCAGGTTTTCAAAGGTGATGTTGAATTCTCCGCGGGCAGACTCGAAGGAGGTGATTTTGAGGTTGGCTCCATCAAAAAGAGGGGGGTATTTCAAGATGATGCTAGTGTCGGTCTTCCCTTCATGGTTTAGGATGGTCATCCGGTCGATCATCTGGGCATATAATTTCTCCATGTCAGTGGGAAGCCTTGGAGCTTCTACTGAGGGCATCGGGATTGAAGATGTCTGCAGGTTCACGTGCATCGGATTCACATAGGCAAGATCGGGCTGCTCTTGTGTAAACTTGGTGGAGACGCGCGGCTCTTCTTTTTTAGGGATGAATGATGAGGAAAAGATCGAGGGGAGTTCTTTGGGGGCGATAGGCCTCTCGACTGGGGTTTCCGATTTTGTCAAATTGTTGATGGGAACCGGTTCCGGTTCGCGATAGGCAACGACAGCCGATGGGGCCGGGTCTTTCTTTTTGGAGGCGAGAGTGTTGAGAGCGACATACTCCTCTTTGCCGTCATCTTCAGAGTAATCCGCTAAATCTTCTTTATCAGGCGTAAGGGGAGCGGCTTGCGGCGCAGTCTCCGGTTTCGCCGCCGTTTTCCCTTTGGGGCGGACAGGAACATCCGAAGAGGTCGTTATTTTCTTCTCTCCCTTGTCGACGTAAAGATTGGGAAGGACTGTTTTAGACTGCTCTTTTTCGGGCAGTTTAACGACAGTTGCCAAGGGAATGGGCTTTTCGGTTGTTTCGACTGCAGGCTTAGGCGTATCTTTTGGCTCAGGCTCTTCCGCCTTTGCGCTTTTTTTGGCCGCATCTTCTGAAAGCGAAAAGATCGAGGCTTTTGTGGCGGGCTGTTCCGGTTTTGCCTTCTTGGTCACCGTCTTCTCAGGCTTTGCATTGCCGGAATCCTTGACTTGCTTACCTTGGTTTTCCTGCTCCTCCTCTTTGTCGTGGTCTTTTCTGAGCAGCACTTTAAAATCTTTTTTCGTTTGAGGCACCCCTATCGGCCTTTCATCTCCCTTGCTTGTATCGTAAGAAACCCTGACCGGGTCATTACGGTTAACATTTAAATCGGGATTGACCATAACCGTATTCTCCTTTCCCTTTTACCGGGATTTTTTTTGCTGAACGGAATAGATGATATTGCCTATTTCGTTCAGTTCGCCCTCTTCGATGATCTGCATCTCTTTTTGCATCTCTTTTATCCAGTCTTTTTTGTGCATTTCGAGTTTATCCACTTCCGTCCTTTTTTTGCGCAAATCCGCTTGAGCGATTTCTAAGTTTTTCTTTGCCGTCTCGACTTGCTTCATCTGTTCGGCTACTTTTTTGTCCTCTACTTTGACCCTCTCCTGGGTCACCTTGAGGTAAACTTTCATTTGCTGCACCTTGTCGCTTGTGGTTCCCTGATCAAGCTCGTCTCTTAATTGCTTCAGCTTATTTTGGTAGTGCTGCTTGGCCTTATCGCGCTCCTCTTCGCATCTTTTTAGCTTTTCCTGTTCAAGCTCAAGGGCCTGCCGCTTTTGCTGGACAACTTTTTCCGCTTCATCCACTCTCCGCTTTTTGACGTCGATCACCTGAGCGAGGGGGTAAATAATCTTAGCCATCGATCAACCTCTATTTGAATATCGATCGGAGCAGTTGCATCGCTTCTTCAAAAGAACACTTTTCATCCACTCCCTGTTTCAAGAACCTGAGCACTTTATCGATGTTGTCTATTGCAAAATCACCGGCTTTATCAGCTCCTTTTTTGTACTCGCCGATCTTGATCAGCAGTTCGTTTTTTCTGTAATTGGCCAAGACCTCCCTTAACTTGCTCACCAGCAGCATATGTTCCTTCGGATTGATTGACTGCATGACCCGGCTTGCGGATGAAAGAACATCGATGGCCGGATAGTGGTACTGGCGGGCGAGTTCGCTTGACAAGATGATGTGTCCGTCCAGGATGGAACGTACTTCATCGGCTACCGGTTCGTTCATGTCGTCGCCGGCGACCAAGATTGTGTAAAAGGCGGTGACCGATCCTTTATCCGAGTTTCCTGTCCGCTCAAGCAATTTGGGAAGCGTTGAAAAAACGGAAGGGGTATAACCCGCTCTCGCAGGGGGTTCCCCGGCTGCGAGGCCCACTTCGCGCAGCGCCCTTGCAAAACGGGTCACCGAGTCCATCATCAGGATGACCGATTTGCCCTGGTCTCGGAAATATTCGGCAATTGCCGTACCGACATAGGCGGCGTTGATCCGCAGCTGGGACGCCTGGTCCGAGGTTGAAATCACAAGTACTGATTTGGCAAGGCCTTCGGGGCCTAAGTCTTTTTCGATAAAGTCGCGCACCTCGCGGCCCCTCTCTCCGATAAGGCTGATGACATTGACATCGGCTACGGCATTGCGGGCGATCATCCCGAGCAGGGTCGATTTTCCTCCTCCTGCCGCGGCAAAGATGCCGACCCTCTGGCCAAGCCCTGTGGTGAGGACCGCGTCAATCGAACGAATGCCGACGGAAATCGGTTCGCTGATCCGCTTCCTTTTTAAAGGATCAGGGGGGGCTTGCATCACGGGATAAGTTTCATTAAGAATCAGCGGGCCTTTTGACTCAAGGTCCATCGGCTCGCCGAGGCCGTTCAACACCCTTCCGAGCATTTCCGGACCGACTTTAATACGTAAAGGAAGCCTTGTGGGTATTACCTCGGAAGAAGGACCGATCCCGGTCATTTCCCCCAAAGGGGACAATAAAACCTCATCGCGTGTAAAACCCACGACCTCGGTACGTAAAGGTTCACCTTCCCGCTTAATGAGACAAACCTCCCCAATTTTAACTTGCGGGACAACTGCCTTGATCAGCATGCCGACAACTTCGGTGATCCGTCCGTTCACCGTTGTCAGCTGCAGTTCGTCAAGATCGTCCAGGATGGTGTCGAATCTCTCTTCTACGCCCATAGATTTCCTTCGGGTAGAGGTAAATTAAACTTGAACGTTCATTATCGTTTTAGTGGATTCAAGTGCCTTGCTGAGCATGCTGGTAAAGAATTCAAGCTCCTGCTGGACATAGCCGACTTTGATCTGGATCGCGAGCATATCGGCAGGGGACATAGATTTGCTATTCAAACTCATTTGATGAACGTCATCGGCAAGGCGGTCCAAATGGTATTGGCTGTGAGCGAGGAATCCGATAAAATGTTCTAAAGGCTTGCCAAGTCCGGTAAGGGGCTCATGCGCCTTGTATTCATCCGAACCCACTTTTTGCAGCGCGATTTTTATGTTTTCGTCTACATGCTCTAATTTCTGCTTCAAAAGGTTCTGGACAGAGTCTTTCAGCTCGATGCTAGGGGTTGCCAGCTTCTCTTTAATGGTATCTATTTGTTTTACGACATCCTGTGTCTGCGCAATCAGCCCTTCAGGGGTAATTTGACCGTAAACGGTGCTGTGATTGGCATTCCTCACTTCATCCATGAGGGTGGATTGCTTGGCAGCCTCTTGCTTTGCAGTCTCTTCCACTTTGATCTGGCTTGTGTCGGTGCTCTGCTTCATCAGCGCTTCGAAATGGTCTTGATTCGGGATGGTCCGTTTTATAGTCTGAGTTTCTTCCTGTCCGTCATCGGCAATCTTGGTAATTTTTTCTACTAATTCTTCAGACATGTTGTACCTACCTACGTATAGGTTCCTATAATTTTAATTTAACAGTACATAAGGCAAATGGAGATAAGAAGCGCTAAGAAAGTTCTTTTTCAGTCTCTTCTTCTTCTTTGTCACCTTGGAAAGGCGCTTTGAGTTTCTTTAAGTCTTTTTCCGCCCATTCGAGAGAGAGCTTGCATAAGTTGATAATTGTCTCATCGTCTGTCAGTTCCATCACTTCGCTGATGAGCTTTTCCCCTTTTTTCCGCTTCGTTTTCGTCAGCAGATAGCTCATTCCTAAAAACGTTTGAGCCAGGTAATTTTCCGGTTCTTTCGAAACCACTTCTTCAAAGATGCGCGTCGCTTCTTTCACTTCCAATTTGTTAAGTGCGATATAACCGAGTCCGATCTGCGGTGCCGAATGTTCGGGACGAATGGCCTGGGCTGCGTGGAAAATACGTGTCGCGCTAATCTCGTCCAACTGTTTGACTGCGACAAATCCGGTTTCAATAAGCAGTGCAAAATCTTCTTGGAAGCCCTTCAGCAAATTTTCATCCATAATATGAGATCCCTTTTAATTTCCTCTTATCGCTTGAGAAATCACAGTTTGTCAACGGAATTTTTCCTTTTCGCACACTATGTACTTTTTTTGCAATCGGCATAAGATTTTCAGTCTTATGCCGTAAACTATTTGCAATAACGCCAGCTTATTTGACGTTACGTGCCATTGAGGTGATCGCTTGGTTGGAAGCACTCACTATAGCAGTTGACATCTCAGATAGCTGAGCTAAGTGGTTCATCAACATTTGCATTTCAAACATGTCGCCGATACTGATCGCACTTTTTTGCGCTTTGATTTGAAGCAATTTTCTTTTAGCGCTGATCGTTGCATCGTTAACAAGGCTGAACAGGTCTTGTACCTTAAAGCCTTTTTGTATCCCTTGGCCACTGTAAATATTGGGATCATTACTGCTACTACCGCCAGTCATCTTATTCCTCCTTTTTATGAATTAACCAGGAGTACTAAGTGTGATAGAGATTCATACTAGAAATTACATTTCTTTAAGACTTCTAAAGTCTTACTTCTGAATCGCTCCAACTTCTAACTCTCATTTATGCAAGGCCTCTTACAAAAGACCCTGCTTTAGGCAAAAGCCCATTATTGCCGCCGTTTGGTTAAAAACCGCGGCAAAAATGGAATTTTGACTACTTCTTAAACCTCGACATCACTTTCAAAATAGAAGTGTAGCCGTGAAGCAGTAAACCATAAAGGTCAAAATCGCCTTTTTCAGTTCCGCTGCGCAGTTCGGTTTTAATGTTTTGGATCTGCTTTTCTACGCGGTTTTTAATTTCTCTGTGCTTGACGGGATTTTTCATCTCATTCTCAAGTTCGAATACGAATTCCTGACCGCTTTTTTTCTTTCCTTTTTGGTCTTCTAGTCCAAACATCCAAACCTCTTCTATTCCACTATTTTTATTATAGCATACCCTCTTTATAAACGCAAGGGGGAGCGTTAAACCAATCTTTACGAAATATTAATACAATTAATAATCGATGCGGTATTTGACATTGTCCTTTTCCAGCCAGATGGTATTCCGCGAGATATCGGTCAGCTGCATCCCGTCTAATGTGTCCCCTTTGGTCAATATCCTGCCATTGATGACGACGCTTAAATTCTTGCCTACTTGCGAAACCCCTGAAACTTTGTATTTATCGCTGATATTGACAAATGATTTTTCGGGTTCCATCTGCTGGACGAAAGTTTTGATATTGCGCACTTCGGGCATTTTTTTGATCTCTTCGAGGAAGGCGTTGAACTCCTTGACTTTTTCCGGAGGAATATTGCCGGTAAGGGAAAGGATGCCGTTGTTCATGTCGGCATTGACGGAGGTAAAACCGTGATTTCTGAGGCTGATGCCGATGGAGTTGGCTACGTCCTCTTCGACGACCACTCTTCTTTCAAGCAGGTCGAGATAATCAAAGTGCGTATTCATGTAATCATAGAGTTCTTCGGCTTCTTTACGATTTTTTAAATAACCCGTCAGGACAAAATGGCCGGGGCGGGGAGAGGTGAGGGTGATGCTTTTCCATTGAGGATTTTTCGAAAGGATTTGGTTGATATTGCGCCACACAAGCTCATCGATAATGACCCCTGAGTCATCGATATTCTTAATGAAAGGCATCCCTTGCAGGCTGAAAAGCAGCTGGCTTTTATCCGCCGGGGTCAGGACGTGTCCGACCAGGCGGAGCCCTCCGGTTGTTTTGTTGTAGGAGTATTTGACGACGGGAAAGGGTTTAAACGCATTCGCCAGAAGTTTGTCGACGTCCACTTCTTCCTTTGCTTTGACCGGTTCGCTCCTGAAAAGCATCATTGTTCCGATCCCCGCGATGACAAACATGCCGGTGATGATGCCGATGAGCATAAATGCGCCGAATGTGCTTCTTGCTTTCTCTTTTGCCGGCTTAATCACTTGCGATTCCAAGGCGGCTTTGGCGGCTTCGATCACCTCCGGGGAGGGGCCTGCAATCGGTTCTTCCGCTACTTTCTTGGGTTCCTCCTCCCCTTTGAGGGCTTTCATGATGGAGGGTAAAATCGGGGAGATGATGGTCTGCATTTCACCTTCCCGGTCGAAGACGAGGAAAGAGGTTGTTCCGGTAGAGACCAGCGTATTGGCCTGCAGTTTCTGGGTCGTTTCGATCCTTTTGCCGTCGACAAGGGTCCCGTTGCGGCTCCCCAGGTCCTGAATGCTGACATTCCCCTGATCATCGATGGTGATGCGGGCGTGCTGCCTGGAAACGCTGTTATCGTGGAAGACGATGTCGCAGGTGGAAGGGTCTGTGCCGATCACGTAGGTGGAAGAGGGGTGCATGCCGAATTCGGCGCCGTTATTGGGCCCGCTGATCACTTTCAGGAGAAAGCGGCCGGTGCCCATCATGTCAAAATTGATCTCCGCAAGTTCCCTTTTTGCCGGAGCGCGCTCCTCTTCTTCATCAAAAATCGTGTCGTGCACTTCTTCTTCCCTTTCGGTAATTTGGGCCTCCGGGGTCAGGTAGAAGCGGAAGAGGGTGCTTCCGACCCTGACGGTGTCCCCTTGGCTTAATGATTGAGGCTGGATGAGGTTCTTCCCGTTGACTTGAGTGGGGTTCGTTTCGCTTAAATTTTCGATCAAGATCCCCTTATCGGTATGGCGCAGGAGGAGATGCTTTCGCGAAGTGAGGGGGTCTTCGAGGGTGAAGGCGCAAAGATCGGGATCGCGGCCGACGACCCATTCCTCCCCTCCTTCCAAGGAAAGGACGATACCTTTTTGATTCCCTTCTTCTGCAACGAGTTTAGCTGTCAATTTTTATATCCCTTTAATGTAATTATGCGATTCCTCGCGCCAAAAATCAACCGTATTAATAAAATCCTCAAGGGTGTCTCTAAACTGTTGATAATCAATAATGTATGGAATCTCATGAATGAGTGTCAGCTGTTTTTTCTCTTCATTCACGCCAATGACGGCCCCTCTTGTGCCTTGTCCGAATAGGTTTGCGCGGAGGGCTTCCTGGAAGAGTTCCTCGTTGCCTTTTTCAGGGAAAGGGATGAAATTGCAGCGGAAAGAGACCCCGACGGGATCGAGGGATGTGATGTTGACCATCAGCCCTTCTTCCAGGGGCAGGGCGAAGACACCCGGGATTTCGGAGGCTAAAGAGCCTTCGATTTCAAGCTCTTCAGTCAGTTTTTCGATGAACGGTTCGAGTTTCATATCCACCCTTAAATAAGATCGTATACTCTTATTATTATATAGAATATGCAATTATATTAATATAGTAGAGAATTATTAAGAAATGAAAAAAAACGCCTCTTGATCGTCCATGATGAACCTCTATAAAAGAAGGTTTCTACCCTTGGAGGGTTTGTTCTTGGCGAAACAAGAGGCAATATATTAAGTAGCCTTTCTAACTATTTTTATTATAAACGAATAAACAATTTAATTGATAGGTTTATTGCTAAATTTATTTTTTAAATAAAAAAGCCTCTTGCCCATCCCTGAAAAACCTCAAAAAAGAGGGAATCAGGCGAAACAAGAGGCAACAAAAGCACATTAGCTTTTTGCGGTTAAGGAGTGGAAGGCGCGTTTCAATTGGGATATTTCATCTTTGAGGGAGTTGAGGATAGCTGTCACTTCGCTTGTCAATTTGTTCGAGTTTTCCTTGCTGGAGGAGACTAGCTGCTGCATCATTTGGAGAAACGTTTGCATTTTCGCTTCAAGGGCTTCTATCTTGGCTTTAGCGACAGCGGCATTTGCTTGGACCAGCGAGGATCCGGCGCCTTCAAGGGATTGAGTTCCGGACTGTACTCCCCTGATCTGTGTCTCGCTAAACATAGGCATCTTTTCGCCGGTGACAGGATTTATTTCTGTCTTACTTGCTGCGTATACGCTTCCGAAGCTGACTGCGGCCGATGCGAATTTAAAAGCGGCTTGAGTTCTTAATGAATTCGCTTCAACTTTCGCTGCATCTATTTTCAATTTGGCAATTTCAGCCGCATATTCAACCGCTGCCCCCATTGCCTTGATTTCCATAACGATTTCATCCTTGGAAGCAATGCTTTGCTGCTTTGCCGACAGGATCATGTTCGCAAAAAGGGAGACATACACCCCTACATTTTCAAAAAACGGATTGATTCCCGCTTGTTCTGAAGTATTCGAACTTAAAGCCCCATCTTGTATGCCCTGTCCTAGTTTTTCTAAACCTTCAGCACCTGTAGATCCCCCAAGATCGATTCCCAGATCCTTTGCAATCGCTGCCAAATCCTGGTTCCATTTAGGATTCTGCAAATAGGGATCGCCATTTAATACCAATATGGCTGAATCCTTCATGAATTGCTGAATTGTTTCCATGTTGGCACTCGCAACGTTCAAGGTATCCAAATCGGCTTCAGCTTTTTGAACCGCTTGGTTTGAGACTTTGGTTCCCGAATCAGTATATGTTACATCACCTGGCCCATATGAGGGAGGTGGCAGTTGTACACCGGTCATAATTGACCTCCTTTTTAATTAATATTTTTTTCCAGCATCTTTTTTAGGCTGCATCGATGGTCGTTATCCGATTTGTCTCTTCCGGGCTTATCGCGACAGCCTGCATGAATTGTTTTCCTAGCTGATAAACTTCTTCGATCTCCTTTTTAAGATGTTCCGAAGAGATATTTTCCGCATCCAAAACTCCCGTATATGCCTCTTTAAAACCGGTAAAATCGTGATTTTCCAGGGCGATTTTGGCCTGCTGCAAATAGACTTTCAAAGGCTTTAACTCCGGATCGTTTTTCTCCTCAAGGCCGGTCTCAACTTTATCGAGGGCATTGCTTATCTCTTGATTCAGCGTTTCAAAGAGGGTTTCTGCAAAGCCGGGCCTGTTTTCAAGGGCCAGCAAACTAAGGCTTGCGATGGCGAGCGTGATGCCGTTTTCCATAAGGGATTGCGCCTTGGGGTCCGAGGTTGTTTGCGCTGCCATGGCGTGCGAGATGTTTTGCACGACTTGAGAGTGGAGCAGCATCTTTGCCGCAAGCTCCAGACCCATCAGGTTCAATTTATTTTCCTCGCTTTTATCAAGCCTTGGCCCATAGCCTAACCCCTTGTCCGCAATCCCCAAAACCATTCCTGAGCCAAGCATCATAACCAGCTGCATCAAACCTTTCAGCATCCCTTTTTTTCCTGCGTTCAAGTCTTCGGCCAAGCTTTCGCCAATCCGGTCGGCGGTGTTCTGAAAGGATGAGGATTCCTTTTTATCCGGCATCCCTAAGGAGAGCATCCATAGCACCGAGGCGGGCCCGTACCCGACCAGCAATGAGGACGTGACCATGGAGAGGGTGTCGATGGTATCCCCGACGATTCCCAGCTCGCTTCCTCTTGAGGTGCTGTGGTACTGTCCTTTCAGCTGCTCGATCTGCCGGGAGATTTGGTCCAGGTCTTCAATAGCTCCTTTTTTGGGAGGATCCTGCGCAAGGCCGATGATGGTGTTTTCAAGGGATTTCAAGAGGGCGGAAGTTTGGTTTAGGTAATCCATATTTTTATCGTAGTGGGGGTCGTTTCTTCCGATCTCTTTCCACATCGTCAGCGCTTGATCGACCGTCTCGCGCCCTTGCATGATGGCAGCTTGAGTCGCGACAAAGGGGACAAGCAAATTTTCCCGGGCGCGTTCATAAATGGCGCTGTCGGCAGGTTTTGGTTTGGCGGTCTGGTCCAGCCAGACAAGCGTTTTTGCTGTCAAAGCGATCAGGGAAACAAAAGGATAGTAGTTGGGATCGCGCAAGTAAAAAGAGAGTTTTCCTTGAGCTTCGACCCATTGTTTCACATTATCCGGCAGCTGGTTGATCAGCTCGTCATATTGGGTTTGCCACAATTCCTCTGAAGGTTCATGTTTTTCGATAGGGACGCGCATTGAATGGAGCGGGTGGGAAATGGAAGGCCTGCTTGGGTTTTTGTTGTCGTAGGTGTGGGGGTGATGCGAGGCGTCGAATACGGTAAAATCCATCGATTTAAGGCTATCCGCAACCATCGCAAGCGCATTCTTTGCGTTCATGGTTTGCGCGTTGCTGTCTATATCTGCATTTGTAAGAGGAACCGAAATAGCCATTCCTGCCGCTGGGATTGTCATTTTTTTGCTCCTTCAGCCTTTATCTGTCCTTCCAAGCCCTTCAGGCATAAAATCGACCTCTCTTTCATCGCGGAAAATTCCGGGACATCGCCGCAAAGTCTGATGACTGCCTGATAAGAGAGCGAAGCCGCTTCCGGTTGTCCGACTTTTTGAAAGATCAAAGCCTGATGGTAATGGGGAACGGGGTTTATGGGATCGATGATCGCAAAGAAAGTATACGCATTGATCGCTTCCGGATACTGTTCCTGTTTGAGTTTGCAGGCGGCAAAACCGGTAATGAAGCGTAAATCTTCAGGGTTTAGCTGGAGCAGCAGGTAAAAATACCCTTCGGCTTTTCCATAGTTGCCGCTTTGATATTTTCTAAATCCTTGTTCGTAAAGATACTCCATCATATTGTCGGAGATCCCGCAGGCATGCTGCATTGTCTCTCCCTCTATCAAAACCTTTTCCAATACTTTTTTTTCAAAATCAATCTCCTTCTGAGATAGAGAAGCAGTTTTAGAAACGATCTCTGAAATCCTTGATTTTATTTCTTCTTCATGAGGGTCTTCCATTCTAAATCCTCCTTTATTAAACGGCATACGATGCTTTTGTTGTAGCTGCGTCCAAGCCTTGCATCATCGAATCTATTTGATCCTGAGCTTCGCCGGCCACTGCCACGAGGCTATTGCTTCCCGATAAAGCTTCAAAAAATTTCTCCACGAGTGTAGACAAAAGATCGATGAGGGTTTTTATATTCTCCAAAGCGGCTTCCATGTTTGCTAATTTCTGGGTTTGATCGGCCCTCATCTGCAGCAGCATGCCGTCTGAAATTGATTGTACGCCTTCGCCCATGCCTTGCACTATCGAGCAGGTCGTCTCAAGCGACTTGATTGATGCATCAAACGCTTTTGATGCTATCTGGAGATTTTTTGTAGCCACATCAAGGGCCTGCTGGGCATTGGTAACTGCCGTTTCCATATCTTTTGTAGCCGTTCCTGCTGTTTTAGCTGCTTCCAGGGCTGATTTTGCTCCGTCAAGGGTTGATTTTGCTCCATTAAATTCACTTTGGGCTGTTTGAAGATTGCTGAAACGAGTGCCGAATTGAGTGATAGAATTTTTGAAATTCTTCAAAAAATCTAAAATTGCATTTTTTGCATTTATTAGAGTGTCTTTTACAGCATCCGTTGCGGTCTTTGCTGCCTGCTCTATGGTTGAAGTCGCGGATGTTGCCGCCGTAGCTGTAGTTTCGGCGGCAGTTACCGAAACCGTCTCTGCAGTTTTAGTGGTTATCTGCACGCCCGTTCCTGTCGAAGAGGCGGCAGATCCCATCGATTTGAACGAGACAAAAATTGCAAAAACCATGCCGACAGCCATACCTGCATATTGGGCAAATTTATTGCATTCCGGCGTACTTGGTAAAAGTAATTGAAAGAAGCTAACAAAAAAGTTCGCATCCGACATCATCACCTGGACTCCCGTGACCGGAGTGCCTAGGGCGCTTACGAGAGCAACCACAAAAATTTGGGCAAGCATTTTTCCTAAGGCCGCATCACCGAACAATTTTTGAGTCATGTCGCCCATGTCTTTTACCAAAGGGTTTATAATTTTTGTGGTTAAGATGGCGTTATTCCCGTTGACCTGTTGATCAATCCCGATGGCTAATGTGGTAGCGACGGCAGTAGTGACAATAACGGCTGTGACTGCAGTGGCTGCAGCAGCGCTTAAAGCGGCCCCCATAACTGCGCCTAGCGCCACAACCGCTGCGCCAGCCGTTGATATCGCGGCCATCACGACAAAAGGAAGGGCAACGGTCAATAGGACCGGTCCAAGCCATTTCATCATTTTTGCTTTTTTGGCGGCTTTCGCCTCCATTTTTGCCTGCTTTGCCATCTTGTCCATATTGAGTTGTATACTCTCTTGCCTTTCAGCCGATTCCGCCTTCGAAAACTCCCTTGATTTGGCCGAATCGGTGGATTGCATTTTAAACAAATCCTGTTTGAGCGTGGACAAAGCGGATAAAATTCGTTTGAGCATGTCAATTGTCGCATTGGTTTCCGGGGATTTGGGCAAGGCATCAAGAGTCGTGATCGCTGATTTCAGATCATTCTCAGTGGAGGAGATAAGATTGAACATATACATCCCGACAGGGGATGTCAGAAGAGCGGCGTTGATTTTGCCCAAAGGGGGAGTGAAGTTTGCAGGAAGATCGTACTTTTGCTGGATTTGTGGCAGGATCCCTGCCCACAGAGTCTTGCCGATCTCGGCCATCTTGGGATCGATCGAGGGATCGTTCGGATTGATGACGGAGTTAACGATTTGCCTGATCTGATCTTGAGTCAAGGGCGGTGTCTGTTTGTTAGCGTAATTTGTCGCAGCCGAGAGGAGATCATTGGAAACATCCGCAAGTATCTCAGCGTCATAGCCGCTGCTTAAGGTGGGGCCCGCAGTCCAATCGCTTGGCAAACCAAACCGGCTGTCAAACTCAGATGAAACTTTTCCGGATATTTTAGCCTCGATAGCGGAGGCATCTTTAAATTTCGCCTGGTCTTCGGGCGACATGGCGGCTGCCTCTTTTGAATGGTAAAATAAAAAGCGCACTTGGTTTTGCTGTTCAGGGGAGAGGTTCATGCTTTTCAGCTCGCTTTCGAAGGCTTGGCTTTTATCAAAGGCAAGCTCATCGTCTATGGCAGACGAGTCTAATTTAGGGATGACCGTTTTTGGCACCCCTTCTTGATGCGCTTGGTCAAGAGCCTGATTGTATAAAGGCCCAACTTTCGCTTTCATCTCGGGCGAGGCCTGATTGTCATTGTAATGGTAAAAAGCGTTGCGCAGCGCCGTTTTATCGTCGTCGCTAAGCCCTGTTTGCTGCGCTAATAGATTTTCGAAATTTTGGGCAACCAGTTTGCCTGCTGCATTGGCGCCGGGCTCGGGAGAAGGCATTGTTTCCGAAGCGAGGGCCGGATTGGCGGCAACCAAATTGGCCCATGCTTTTTGATCGACAGCGGAAAGGAATGCGGCGGTCTTGGTGTCCCCGTTTGGGATCTCATCCCTATTGTCATTGAAGTATTGCATGTCCTTGATTTCCGCTTTTGAAAGCCCTTGCGCCTGACCCATCTCCTGGATCGTATTTATCCGTTCATCCTCCATTTGAGAGGGTAAGGATTGGGCTGCAGGATATTTTTCCTGGGTGCGGTTGGAACGGTCTATGAAGACATCCTTTGGATGTGGAAGGGCCGGATTGGAAGCGTCGCGGATGTTGTGTGAAAAATCAAATAATGTCCTTGTGTCAAGCCCGCCCGGTGAAAAGGAATCGAGGCTCCAAAACGATTTATTTAAAGCTGCTGCTTCTTTTGCGCTCATTCCGGGAGGCAAATAATCCTTGGGGTAGGCTGTAGTATCGCTGCGGACGCCGGAATCTGAGATAGTCATGATACTACTCCTTTTTTTCAGCCTCTTGATTGATCTCCTGCTTTAAGGACTCAATCGAGCGGATGATCCTGTCTTTGATGATGGCAAACTCGGGCTTCTCGCCCACTCTTTTCAAGGCAAACTCCAAGGCGATCAAAGCGGACCTTTTATCCTCCATTTTCAGGTAGCAGTCCGAAACGTGGTAGTAGGGGATAGGGCTTAAAGGGTCGATGACCCCGCACGAGGTGTAGGCGGCAATGGCATTCTCATACTCTTTTAACATATGGTAGCAGGCGGCAAGGCCCATCGTGTATTTGGCCTCCATCGCATTGAGCATGATGAGCAAACGGAAAAGCTGTATCGCTTCCTTGTATTTGCCCGCATTGTAGAGGCGGTACGCCTGTCCGTAGATCCCCTCCACCATGGTGTCGTTTAAACCGATGATGTCTTTGGGTTTAATCCCTTTTTCAAGCAATTGCTTGATCAGTGCGTTTTGCCCGTCAGCCGTTTTTTTTCCAAGTTGTCCGGCCATCCTTTCTGTTGTTTGCTTCAATGTTTTAGGGTCCGTATTTACCATGGCTGTCTCCTTTTTTAGCCTAACGGAAAATTGACGATAGCAATGTGCTGAGCTGCTCTAAAATCGATGATGCGAAGTTTGATTGCTGCGTGACGGCGTCGGTAGACTGGTTGATCGCCGATTGATGCGCCTTTGAATCGTCGCTGATCACCTGCCTTTCGGAAGTGAGCTTATCTTTATCCTGCGAGGCTAACTGGTTTAAATCGGAACGTAAGGATGTACCATCCTGACCTGTAACGCTTCCGGGATAATTATTCTGGCCGCTGATGAAGATAGGGATTTGCGAGATCTGGTCCGTATACGCTTTTTGCCAATTGGAATACATGAGCAGACGGTCGGATTGAACGGCTGCAACGCTCTGCAGTATATCGATCATATTAGCGAGCAGTTGAAAGATGCGGTCTAAAATTTGCGTTTTGCTGGCGCCCATCGATGCCAGGGAGGTTTGTAGGGTAAAGACGCTTGTTTTGGCGCTTTGCTGCAGAAAAGTACTCCATTGATTGAGTGCCTCGGTCGGTATGAAAAAGCCGTTTTGATTTACCTGCTGGGTGTAAAACTGCGTGATTAGCTGAGTGTACAAGGTTTGCTTCTCATCACTCGTCATAGAGCTGGCCCCCGGATAAAACTGATCGAATATGCTTTCATAGGTAGATGCCAGCTGAGAGTTGGTGAATGTAGCTTGATCAGCCGGCGGCTGGTTATCTAGAGAACTGTTCTGCAAAAGAACGGATCTTGCCGTAAAACTGACAAATCCGTCTTCAAATTGCTGAGCTGCAGAGCTTGTTGAATTGGGGTCCACAGTGAAATTACTTGAGAAATATGAGAAGGCTGTTTGAAATTGGTTTGTCAAAGCGGAGGCTGAAGCATTGAGGATCGCGTAGTCGCTTCCCGGCTCTGCCGGTTGTGTGACATCGATATTGCTTCTGTTCTGATTTGCATCAATTGCAAAACGGTATCCTGCTATAAACTCGTTTTGAATCTGCGTGATATTGGCATTAGGAGTGTCTTTTTGTATCTCGGCAAGAAAATCCGCCCAGGAGGGGAATTTATTATTTGTCGAATAGTATTTAGCGAGGGCATTCGTAATCGTCGCCTCGTCTGTGGAATTGGCGGTGAACCAGGAGGAGAAGCCTGGTTGAACTTCTTTATAGTAAACACTTTGTATATCGCTTATCTGAGTGTTTACTGGATTTACTTCTTCAGTATTTGCTGTCATATAAAAACTCCTTTTATCCCTTTTAGGGATTGCTTAACCTTTGGCGCTAGCCCGGGCCATTTTTTCCATCAATTGCGACATTTTGTCCAAAATCGATGAAGCTGATTTATAATACTCTTCAAAGACGAACATATAGCGCCTTACGTCTGTTTTTTGTGTGTCGTTCAAAGATTCTGCGGCAGACATGGCAAAAGAGATATTTTGCTGGATGGTGCCGGAATTTTGCGACGATCCGCTTGCACCATAACCGTCCACAAACCATAAAGGTTTATTATGGTCGTCATTCGTTGACATATCATCTCTTACTTTTCTCAATTCGACCAGCAGGTCCGGATCGGGGTTGTAAATAATGTTCCCGTTGTTGTCTTTCATAATAGTGCCATCGGGGTTTTTCGCGGGGGTTTTGGGAAATTGCTTCTCTAATGCCGCGATTTGGTCGTTCAACTCCTGCAATACGGTGTCGTATCGGGCGAAAAGAGAATTAGAACCGTCAGAAATTTCCTGTTGGACGGCCGGTGCTAGCTGCGCTAATTGATCATTAAGCGGCACTAGCTGCTGTTGGAGGGCGGCGATTTCGGCGTTTATTTGGTCTATTGCGCTATTTGCTTGCTTGAGGTTATCTTTGGCATTTTGGTCAGTACTATTCGCATTTACTTTTTTCTGGGCGCTAGATTGTTTGCTTTTTTGAGTATTTAATTCTGATTGTAATATGCTGATCTGTTTATTTATGGAAGCTATCTGCGTTCCTATGGCATTCGATTTATCGAAGGCCGGGGTGGACATATTTAAAGGGATGGGTGCGAAAGTTTGTTTTGATTGCGCGTCGTACCAGACTTTTGTATAAAAATTATTTCGATCGTTGCCTTTAGCATAAAGGTCAAGGTCGCTTTGGCTTGGCTCCGGGCCGTAAGCAGGAAGGGGAGTAGGCTTAACTGAGTTGTGCAGGTCCTGTACATCCCGTAAAACTGAAAGAGCGGATTGCGTTGTGCTCAGCGCACCTTCCAGATTGTTCAGTTTGCCCGAGATCAGATCATTTGCCCCTTTCACATAGTCAAGCTCGACAGACGCCTGAAAGGAGGTCGTCGCGCTGACTGTAGACGCCGCGCTCTCTTTCACCACATCGTCGACGATCGAGGTAATCGAGGAGAGGTCAAGCCATCTCCTCAACGCATCGCCTGAAATAGTGACATTGGGAGGAGTGGTTGAGGTGTCTATTCCGATGCCGGCAATCTTAAACGACCCGAGCAGCTGGTTCAAACTATCGGCCATCTCGTTTGTCAGGTAATAGTTGACGGCAGGGCTGTTAGGATCGGTCGGATCGGTTTTCACAGATACCCCGTTTTTTGCAAGCTGGATCAGGTTGTCGATCGATTCCTGGATAAGAGGGGCTATCTTGTTCAATGAGTCGGGACTGAGGTCTGTAGTTAAAGAGTTAGTATTTGGGAATGTTTGTTTCAGCTGCTGGACAGTGGAATCTGTGGGATCTTTATCCGCGATCAGCAACGCAACTATAGGCCCAAGCGCGTCCTTAAAATTGCTGACAACACCGCCTGTTGTAGTTTCACCCTGCACGCTGACTGTTAAACCTGCGACATTATCGGTAAGATAATTCGTAGCTGTGGACATAATTCTCCCTTTCTAAAATCAATTATAGTATTCCCTTATATCTATATTATATTACACTGTATTAAAATTTTCAAATTAATAAGGAATTAAGATGTATTTGCAAAGTAAATGTTAATAAGTGGCGGTTATTTATCCAAAAGTGACTTCAAAACGTCCCTAGGAAAGATTTAAACAACAAAAGAGCCCACAAAGAGAAAATGTGCGATACCTTGCAAAGATATTGATAAGAGTGGTTCTGTACCCAAACACATTGAGAATTTGGGCATATCTATCGGGAAACGGCCTGTCCTTCCTGTTCGATAATTTGCGATATTTTGGTCAAAAGCGAGGAAGCTGATGTATAAAATTGCTGGAACACGAACATAAAGTTTTGTACATTGACTTTTTGCTGGTCGTTGAGGTTTTCAGCCGCGGAGATGGCAAAGGAGATATGCTGCTGCAATTGGCCTGAGGTGTCAATTGCTCCTTGGCTTGTCCAGCCGTCAGTAAACCAAGCGCTCTTTGCATTTGCTTCCATTTGTGCTTTTTGATTTTGCAAATTCGTGAGCTGCCTCTGAAGCCCTACGGTTGCTGGATTAATTTGTCCGAAGCTATTATTTGCGATTTTCAACTTTTGCTGCAGAGTTTGAATTTGCGCATCTATCGCACTAGTATCTACTGTTGAAGACTGTACCATGTCGTCTCTTACGGTTTTCAGCCTCGACAAGATCTCAGGATCGACAACAGGCTTTCCTGTTGTAGGGTCGATGGCCTGCATCCCTGTATTGGGGTCTATGGTGTGGAATTGCGTCTGCAGGGTGGATATTTCACTGTTTAATGATTGAACTATGGAATCAAATCGAGAATAGAGAACCTGCGTCTGGGCCGGATCACCACTGCCCAAAGCTGCTAGCGGAATCGGTGCGAAGGCTGTGTTTGTTGCGCTATTAAAAGCGGCACTATACGCGTTATTTTTGTCTGCAGTATTTTTCCCAGAGGGGGAGTCGCTAGGCGGTACATATCCCGTAGGCGTTACTGGCGTGACTTGGTTGTGCAGGTCCTGCACATCACTTAAGGTTTTAAGCACGCCTTCTGTCGTATTAAGGGCATCTTCCAAGTTTGACAACTTTTGAGAAAGGGTTTGGTTGGAGGTGCTGACGTAATCCAGCTCGATCAGGGCCTGAAAGGTTCTGGTTGCGGTATTTGCAGAATCTATGCAATTTCCCATTAACTGGGAGACAATGGGAGAGATGTCGGATAGGTCAAGCCATCTCCTTAAAGAATCCGCATTTACAGAAACTGTCGGAGGACTAGTGGATGCGTCTATATTAATGCCGGATACCTTGAGCGAATTGAACAGACTATCCAAATTCGAAGCCATCTCTTGTGTTAGGTAATAAGTAACATGAATGCCGTTCGGCTGAGTAGGATCGGCCGGCAGGTTAATCCCGTTATTTGCCAGATTGATCAGGCCGATAATGGAATTTTGGACCTGCGTCGTATATCCTTGGCTGTCTAAAGCCGTAGGGTTCAGATCCGTGCTGACGGTCTTGCTTTTCTCCTGGTCCAACAAGTTGGTGATGGGAGCCAAATAATTAAGATACTGGCTCGCAATATCCCCCCGCGTCGTCTCTCCTTCTACGTGAACATTCAGCCCGGCTACATCGGTTTTAATGAGTGTGGTGGCTGCTGTCATATTTTTTTCTCCTTTTGTTCGCACGATATGTTTGAACAAATTTCAGAATAACTCTAATTCCCTTTAACTTAATTATATAATAATAAAATTTAACTTACAAATTAATACGGTATTAAGATCAAGCTCTTTGTTCTTTCGGGAAATCGATGGATTCTTTCGGCATGCCGAACATCGGATGGGCGATGAATGCGCTTGTGACCAGTGCAGGCGCAGTCGTGGAGTCGTAGGCTATCGCTTCTTTATAAAGAGATTCGAGGACCTGTTTGTGGATGGGCTCTGTCAGCTGCGGAGCGAGCTCCTGCTTCCTTTGGCTCGAATACTGGTTCAGGGTGGAGATATTTTCTTTTAAATGGGTGCGCACCGAATGTTCATTGCCTAGCAGGGTGCGTAAAAAGTCATCGGCCATTTGATCGTTTTTCTGACCGGTCAATTGCTCAATCCTGTCTGAAAACTGGGTTCTTATGTTTTGGAGGTTTTGCGGAGCCGGAGTCAGCGGTGCTGTGGCAATTAAAGCATGCTCTGCAATCGCCCTTGCATTTTGCAAAGGAAGTCCCTCGTTGATCAACCGGGTCCTGATTTCAGCTCTAAGGTCTGCGGCGGTTGCAGGGGGAGGCTGAGCGGTAAAAGCGGCTTGCACGATTCTTCTAGCGGTTTGTTCGGCAGGTGAAACAACTGTTTCTCTTGCTGAAGCAGCAACTTGAGGAACAGCGGTTTGGGGAGCGGTAACTTGAGGCAGGGGAGGAACAACCGTTTGCGGAGCGGTAACTTGAGGCAGGGGAGGAACAACCGTTTGCGGAGCGGTAACTAAAGGTTCGGTTTGAACTTCCGCGGCCCTGGCCAGCCCCGCTTGCCGAGTCTGCTGGTTAAACAGCTCTTCGCTTCTGTTTAATGCGCCTGCAAGAGAAGCGATCAAAACATCCTGCTGCACATTTTCCGGTTTGAAGGGAGGCGCGGCAGGGGTAATTTGCTGAAAGGCGCTTGCAACTGCCGGCTCGGCGTTATTTCTGGCTGTGGTCAAATCGATCCCCCTTTCCGTCTGCTCTCTGATAAACGTTGTCCGAAAATCCCTTAGTGTCGGGATATTTAGTCTTAAAGTAGCATTCAATGCGTTATTTACCGTCTCCTGGTTTTGCAGATTGGGAATCTCTTTTTGAACTGCTTCCAGCAAAACGTTTGGCGAAAGGGTGTTCGCCGGGATCGGAGTGCTAAGAGGCGTCGCTTTTTCTGCTGCTACATATCGGGAGTGTTCATATGACAGGACTAAAGCTTGAGAGCTTGACAGCCCCTGATTTCGGAAATTGGCATAATTGCTTGTCTTAAGGTCGGATTCCGTGCTGACAGGGCCGTTTAAGAGCGTATTGCCAATGGCGTTGTTAATCACGGGGACAGCCTGATTTTCAGTCAGGCCGAGCTCTTTGGCGGGATGGAGCAAGTCCTGCTTGGAGGCAACGGCTGTTAAGGGGTTTGCAAGCACTTCCGTCGTTGTCGCATTTGCGGGGGAGGTGATCGCCGCTATCTGTTCTTCAGGCACTTGCAGATCCCTCAGCACTTGAGCGTAAAATTGGCCGGGCAAGTTAGGCAGTTTGAGATTCTGAGATAACACAATCAATGAGGCATTCAACAGATTGGCGGAAAAACTTGCTGCGCTGCTTTGTAAAATAGCGCTCTGTTCCTCATCGCTTAAACCTTGTCCTTTTAACAGACCGGAGAGTGTCTCGGCGGCCTGCTGGCTCAGGGAGCCGTTCTGGATATTGTCCAGCAGGTTCCTTACTGTTCCTAAAGCGATCAATCCCTGGATCACCGCTTCCTTATTGCCTGCAGGGATCGGCGGAAAGGCGTTGAACTGCGAAATGGCGGGGAGCACGGAGGCGTAAGCATTGTACGCAACCAACTGAGGAACGACTTTGCTGGTTATCGCGTTGGATGTATTGGTGGCATTTTCGCCTGAGACAAGCGACCTGGTTGTACTCTGCATTTGCTGAGTGTTCACGCTTTGAGCCGTGCTTCTGAGCAATTTCGGATTACTTAGATTAAAAGGCGTTAAATAACTATTAAGATTGATTCCTGATGCACCGACCCCGCCGGGATTGTTTTCGGCGTGTACGTCGGGAAATGGGGTGGTAAGCGCTAAAGGCAGTCCCAGAAGCTTTTTATCTATCCCATACAAATTATCCGTTTCTTGGGTATAGGGAGTGGAGGTTAATGTCAAGGCATAAATTTGCGCGAGGGTTGAAATAGAGGTGATGGATTGCGCAAAGATTGGATTATCAGGCGTTGCATTGCCGATCAGAGAGAGAGAGGAGGTATCGAGCTGAGGGTAAGGAGGACTGCTAAAAGAGATCTGAGCAGGCAATGTGTCTACAGGAACTGTTGTTGAAGTTAATAAAGGGGGAGGGGCAGGCAAGTTTTCTGTAGAGGCGCTGCTCGGATTAATGGGGGGGAGGTTAAACAGGCTTCTGGTGTTGTTTAAGTCCGGAACATTAGTTAAAAGAGCGTTATAAGTGTCAACATCCAGATTGTATACATCGTAATCGGGTTCCCGGGTGTCATAATATGTTTGATAATCGCTTGCTGCCTGATTATAGGCTGTAGCTGCGGTTTGCAGATTGCTCGCTGCGGTATTGAAATCGTTTGTTGCCGTATCAATTTGGCTTTGCGTCGCATTGCTTGGCAAAGTATCCAGTACGGCTTTTTTAAGTTGGTAATCGGCGACGGCAGTTTGATAATTGGCGGCGGCTGTATTCAGATTGGTGATCTGCGTGTTATCGTTTGCCGACTTTGTGGGATCATTAAGAGCGGTTAAATCGGTAGTATTAATTTGATCGGCCTGGTCGATCATTTGTTGGACTAATGTATCATGATCCTCAGCCTGCTGAACCAATTTTTGGTACACTTGGGCTTCAGTTGCAAGTGATGTAAACAAATCTTTAGAATTTAAGAAAACATCGGTGGTATTTGAACGATACACCTGTTGAGCCTGCAGCAAGGGTGTGCCTACGTCGGCCAAATATTGAACGATGCTCATATGGGATGTTGAGCTGGTCTGCAGAGTATCGGATGCGGCAGCAGTAAGAGTTGTGTTGGCATTTACTGATGATGCGGTTGATATCGGTATTGAAGAATTATTACCTGAAACTGGGGTAACCATGCACAACAACCTTTTTATTTTATTATAACATTTTTGTTAAAATAGATAAATTGTTACTGAATTTCAGAGGATTAATTTATTAATAAGATTGTTTCCAGCAAATAGACTCTTTGCTGATTTTTTTGGCATAGGGGGCGAGGCGCCTCGCTATAAACCTTCTCCAATTCAGATCGACACCGAAATAATTGACATCGAAGAGGGCGTAAGGGACTGAGGATTTTTGCTGTTCCTTAATCGATCGGATCAGAAGCTTGATGATCTCCCCTTTATTGCGAAGCTCGGGGTAGGTGTAAAGGACGCTATAACGGATCGTGTCCTCGCTGATCCTGTGATTGACCATCCACCCCACCGTTTTCCCCTTGTAGGCCAATCCCAGGCTGTTGAGGGTCTCAAGGGGGTCCTGCCAGTTGAAGGGGGAGGCGGCATGGGTGATCCTTCCCTGCTCTTCTTCAAACATTAACCGCTTCTCCTCCGCAGGGGAAAGAGTCACCCAGGGAAAAGGGGTGAAATCTTTGCCGAAAGAGTACTCCTTTTCCAACCAGGAGGGGTGCAAACGCTGGATCTCGATCAGATAGCGCACGGAGTAGATAAGGGGTCCTTCCCAATATTTCTTTTTGCACACGGCTGCAATCTCTTCGGCAAAAGGGTTTTCTTCCCGGTAATTTAACTTGATCAATCTTTTTCCGGCTGCGCTTAAGAGAGCTTCCATCTTTTCCAAAAGCTCTTCGATATGCCGGGAGTAAATGAAGTGGATCAGGGAATTGGAGTGTTCGGGAATGCTGCTCGCAACTGCGATGCCGGCAGGGGAGCCGTTTTCGAGCTCCAACAATCCAAAGGTTTCAGTGGAGTAGGGGTGATAAAGAGGGGGCCTTCCATCAAGGATCGAATAAAATTCACCAGGCACAAGAGTTTTGCACGCTTTCCGCACTTCTTCAGTGAGGTGTTTAAAGTCCAAAGTGATATAATTAGGCAATTTTCTGGTCGGTGCGTTTGATCAGAGGCTCTTTAAGTCCCATAACGGTTTCTTTGTCGATAATGATTTCGGAAACTGTAGGATCGGAAGGAGAATCGAACATCAGGTCGCGCATCAGGTTCTCTAATATCATTCGAAGGGCCCTGGCTCCCGTTCCGGCAGCCATGGCGCGGGTCGCGATCTCAAGGAGCGCATCCTCCGTAAAGTGCAGTTTGATCCCTTCATAGTCAAACATCGATTTGAACTGCTTGATGATGGCGTTTTTGGGCTTAGTCAAAATTTCCGTCAGGTCTTCGATCGAAAGTTCATTGCAGTTTGCAATGCTGTTGAACCTGCCGACAAACTCGGGAATCATGCCGAATTGGATTAGATCTTCCGTTTCCAGCTTCGACAGCAGGTAGTTTTTCTTTGTCGCGTCGATCTGCTCTTCCTTGTGCTTGCCCCCGAAACCGATGGTGCTCTTTCCAAGGCGTTTGGCGATGATTTTTTCCAGATTGACAAAAGCGCCGCCGACAATGAACAGGATGTTTTCCGTGTTCACCTTGATATACTCCTGGTTGGGATGCTTGCGCCCTCCCTTAGGGGGAACGTTGGCAATTGTCCCTTCCACGATTTTCAAAAGCGCCTGCTGCACCCCTTCTCCCGACACGTCGCGGGTGATGGAGACATTGGCCGTCGTCCTGTTGATCTTGTCGATCTCGTCCACATAAATAATCCCATGCTCGGCGCGGGCCACATCGTAGTCCGCCGCCTGCACAAGGCGTAAGATGATGTTTTCAACATCTTCCCCTACATAGCCAGCCTCGGTTAAAGTCGTGGCGTCGGCAATGGTAAAGGGAACGTCGAGGATGGTCGCTAACGTTTTGGCGATCAGCGTTTTGCCGGAGCCGGTCGGCCCTAGCAAAAGAACGTTTGATTTGCTGAAATTCGCCTCTTCGTTTTTATGCAGCGCCTGGATGCGCTTATAGTGGTTGTAGACGGCTACGGAAATCGATCTTTTCGCGTTCTCCTGCCCGATGATATACTCGTCCAGCCGCTCTTTGATCTCCTTCGGTTTAAGGAGGTTGATCTCATAATTCACAGCCGTTTTTTTCTCGAGGATGCCCGAGCAAAGCTTCACGCATTTGTCGCAGATGAAAACATTTGGACCGGAGATCAGCTTTTCAACAGCATCCTCAGTGCGTCCGCAAAAGGAACAGGCTGCCAGCTCTTTGGGAGGAGTTTGATTGGACATCTATTTTTTCTCTTCAGGTTTTTTTTGGATGATGACCTCGTCAACCAGGCCATATTCTTTAGCTTCCAAGGGGCTCATATAGAAATCCCTCTCGGAGTCGATCCTAATTTTGTCGACGCTTTGCCCCGTGCATTCCGCCAGGATTTCGTTCAACCGCTGTTTGAGGTAGATGATTTCCTTGGCTTGAATCGCCACGTCCGCCGTCGTTCCTCCAACGCCTCCATGAGGCTGGTGGATCATGATGCGGCTGTTAGGCAGGGCGTAGCGGTGCCCCTTGGTTCCTGCGGCAAGCAGCAGCGCTCCCATTGAGGAGGCTTGTCCGATGCAGTAGGTGTTGATCGTGCATCCGAGCCATTTCAGCGTGTCGTAGATCGCAAGCCCGCAAGTGATATAGCCGCCAAGGGAGTTGATATAGATATGGACATCTTTTTTCGGGTCTTCCATTTTGAGGAAGAGAAGCTGGGCCACGACGACGTTAGCGACGTGATCGGTGATCTCGGTTCCGATGAAAATGATCCGGTCTTTGAGTAAGCGTGAGTAGATGTCCATTGAGCGCTCCCCGCGGCCTGTGTCTTCGATCACATAGGGGGTTAGCTGCAGGGACGGTCTTTTTTCTTTCATGTCGGTGCTCCTTCCAAATGAGTTCAGCTGCTTACTTTTTATAGACTGGCAGCCATTAGCAGGTCAAGCATTTTTACCCTTATACCAAAACTCATTAAAAATTTGGAATTTCGGCTGCGCAATCGGGATTAAACGATAGTAAGCGGGTCCATATTCGTAATATTGACCGGTTTACGATCGCTTAATCGAAAAAGCTTTCGCGTTGCCCAAATCCAAATTTTCAATGTGTTTTGGTATCACTTGATTTGCGGTGGACCACTTGTTCAATAATATAATCTTTTGTCTTCCGGTCGAGGATGGCAAGATAGAGTTTCGAGCGAATTTCGTCGTTGTTCATCGACGGGTTGATGAGAGAGGAGTTTGGGTTGTAGATGTGCTGCATCATTTCCTGCAGGAGTTCATCCTGGGTGATTTCTATCTGATGGTTTTCGGCGATTTTTCTGGTAATAAAATAGAGGCGCAGTGTGCGCAGGACGTTTTCGTTGATTTTATCATCCGAGTATCTGTCGGCGATTTTCTCAAAAGCTTCAGGTTTTAACTGTTTTTTCATTTGAGAGATGCGCTGCATGCGCACCTTTTTTTCCGCGTCGAACAATGAGAACGGGATATCGATCGGATATTTGTCGACAAGGGCATCGTCGACTTGATTGCGCAAGGCATCCTGCACGGCCTCATCTGCCTGACGGTTCAAATCCTGTTCGACTCTGGAGTCCAGTTCCTGAATGGTTTTAAGCCCCAGCTTGGCAGCGAGGGTGTCGTCCAGTTCGGGCAATTGGGGAGTTTCGATTTTGTTGATGGTGATGCGGCAGTGGGTTTTTACAAAGTGATCCGCATCGGAGAGGTTTTTGTCTTTTTCGCTGTAACCTTCTACGACATCCCCTTTATTCTTCCCGAGAAGCAAGTTGTGCATCCATTTGGCGATGCGCCCTTTCTTCACTTCGAAATGGGTGTCTTTGCAGACAGGGTTTTCCGGATCGTCCAAGTTGTCAATGTCCACTCTGACAAAATCCCCTTCCTGTACGGGGCGGTCGGCGATTTCGGTCCATGCGGAGTGGTGGAGCCTTAAGTCCATGATGGCATTGTCGATCTCTTCGCGGGTGATGGTCTTTCTTTTTGGCGGATTTAAGGACAGCTCGCTTGGGGCGATTTCAGGGATCTCGGGGAGTGTTTCAAGTTCGATGACGATCTTGCTTCCCTCTTCTTTCGAACAGCTTGCAACATGAGGGCGTTTGACGCTCTGCTGATTGAGGGGCTGGGTTTCGGTTAAGTCCAGCGCTTCGGTGAAAGCGGTTTTGACAAGGAGGTCGTGCCATTCCTGGTCGATGAACTTGGCATACTTTTGAATGACGATCTGATCGGGCGCTTTCCCTTTGCGGAAGCCGGGAAGGGAGACTTCCTTGTTCACGGTCTTCAGCGCTTTTTGATAAGCGGCTTGGGTGGCTTGAGGGGTAACGGTGATTTCTAATTTGGCCCGGCAGCCGGGTTCGCGTGTTAGTAATACCGTGATATTATCATTTTGAAATTCTTGTGTGGATGTCAACTTAACCTCTCGTCGTTTATTGAGCCGTTCCGCCGGCCTCTTCGCATCTTTTTACAGCTTCCCAATCCTTACGAAGAATTCACAGTTGGAAAGGCTTTTACTGAAAGCGGGTGATGAGGCTCGAACTCACGACCCTCACGTTGGCAACGTGATGCTCTACCACTGAGCTACACCCGCGCAAATTAGATTATTTTTCCCCGGTTGCGAGTAAGGGAAAAGGGGTATTATAGAAAAGGGAATTTTATTCTGCAAGGGTTTTCATTCTTCTCAGTTATGACAAAAAAACAATTTGTTCCGAAACCTTGACTTTCAATGAGTTGGACATGTCTTTCCTGAGTAAAGTTATCTTTATTGAGTTTTTCGTTGCTTTCCCCAAAAAAAAACGTTAAAAGGTTATTGTTGCCGCTAAAATTGAGCCTCTGCCTCTTTTTTTCTAGAGGTAAATTGAATGTTGATGCATTCTTCTTTGTGACAATTTTTCGCGGCTGGTAAGTAGGATTGAAGACTATAAAAAAAGCGTTATCACTATGCTCAATGCTCGGAAATTAAAAAAAGATGTTTCTCCAAACGTATTGCGTGAAGGCAAGGATCTTTATGACCAGGGGATGATCTTATCGGCGAAAATCAACCATCTCGATTCCCAGAACGTCAGGCTTTGCTGCCAGGTCATGGGCGGCTTTGAAAAAAAATATACCTGCGAAATGGAGATCGACCGGGTTGAGTCGATGGTCATCGATTCCGACTGCGACTGTCCCTATCAGTTCGATTGCCAGCACCTTGCCGCCATCATCTTTTACCTGGAGGACCATTTCGATGAGATCCTGGTCAATTATTCCAAGGAGACCGACCTTGAAAAAGTCGACCATATCGATGAAGAGGACAAAGAGCATTTAAGGGAAACTTTCAAGGCGGCGGAAACCAAAGAGCAGGAGAGGAAAGGGAAGGAGTTCCAAAAAGAGCTTCTGGAAGAGTATGTCAGCGCTTCTCAAATCCTCGGTAAGTCCCCTTTCTTCCTTCCGCAGGAAAAATTATCCCTTGACGTCGCGGAACTGGCCTGCATCTTTTCAAAGCAGGCTGTGGCCCCCCAGGAAATGGAAAAACCTGTCGATATCCAGCTTGCCTTAAGGTTGCCGTTCAGGTCCAAGCCCCTCCACATTTTGCATATCAAGCCTTTTCTTGAGGCGATGCGTTACCAGGAGCCGCTGTACATAGGGAACAGGCGCTACTTTTTCACTTTGGACTCTTTCGAGCCGACAAGCAGGGCCCTTTTAAAAATGATCATGGACTTTGCCAGGGTGGCGGATCAGCAGAAGGACGAGAGGAATTTGCGCATCGCCCAAATCGATGTGGAGCCTTTCGGGACAATCCTGGCGGAAGCGTACGACCTCGCCCTTTCCCGCAAATTGCCGAAGCAGCCCAGGATCGGCACCGACCAGGAAATGGAATATCCTCAGCTCCCCTGTTTTTATTGCGGAAGCTTAGAAGAGCCTCTGCGCTTTTCCCACATCCCCTCCGCTCTTTCCGTCGAGCTGGAATATCTCGAGACCCCCACACCGAAGATTTTGCTCAACCCTTCGATATTGATCGACGGGAACACCCCGATCACCTTGGAGCAGGCGCGCCTTTTTGAATGCGCAAAACCCGGCTTCCTGGAGCAGCAAACCTACTACCGCTTCGCATCGCAGATCAGGCGCACCCATTTGAACCACCTTTCTTCCTTGCGGGAAATTACGATCCCGGAACCCCTTTTCGGGGCATTTGTCGAAAATTCGATTGCGGAGCTGAGCCGTTTTGCCGTGATCACCAACCGGCAGGTGATCGACCGTTTCGTGACCCTCCCCTTTGTTGGAGAATTAAGAGCGGAATGCAGGATCAGCTATCTTAACGGCGAGCTGGAAGCCTCCCTGGAATTCCTTTACGATAACGTGAATGTGCCCGCGGCGACATCCCAGCTTTCCGTCGATAATATCATCTCCTTCGTGACCCCGAGCGGCATTCTGGCAAGGAACTTGACTGAAGAGCAGAAAATCATCGAAGACCTGTTCCAGGACTTCCTTTACGATCCGTACCAAGGGGTCTACAAGGCCAAAAACGATAAAAAAATCGTCGAGTTCATGACGGAGATCGTGCCGCGCAATCAAAGCCGGGTGAATTTTCATTGCCCCGAGAATCTGCTTGAGCAGTTTATTTACGACGATACCCGCTTCACTCTCCGGCTTAAAGAAACCGACAGGATCGACATGTACCTTGTCGACTTGGAGGTGGACGGCCATTTGAGCGGCGTCACGCTCGATATTCTCTGGGAGTGCCTGACCTCCAAGAGGACCTTCATCGAGCTAGTGCGTAAAAAAACCACCAAGAATAAAAACGGCGGCGAATCTACCTCGACCAAGCTGCACAAAATATTGGTGCTGGACCTGGAAAAAATTGCCCCTGTGGTGCAGATCTTTGACGAGATCGGCATCAACCGCCTGGACAACCACCAGGAGGAGCGCCCACTTTGGAGCCTGGCCAGCATCGACGCTTCCCAGTTTGAAAATCTTCCGATCACGTTTTCCATGTCGGATAAGCTGAAGCATATTCAGCAGCAGATGATCAGCGGTAGCTCCTTTATGCCGAGCAAAGTGCCGCAGGAGATCAATGCGACTTTAAGGGAGTACCAGACCGAAGGGGTGAGCTGGCTGGAGAGGCTGCGCACGATGCATCTCAACGGGGTTTTGGCCGATGATATGGGCCTTGGAAAAACATTGCAGGCAATCATTGCCTTAACCCAGCACAAAATCAATTTTCCCAAGTCGATCTCCATCATTGTCTGTCCCACGTCCCTTGTCTACAACTGGAAAGAGGAATTTAATAAGTTCAATCCCAAACTGAAAGTGCTGCCCATCGACGGCACTCCCGCCGTCAGGCAGAAGCTGATCGCCAAAGCCAAAAAGCAGGATGTTCTCATCACTTCCTATAGCCTGCTGCAGAAAGATATCGATTTCTATAAAGAGATCCCCTTCGATTACGCCGTGCTCGATGAAGCGCAGCATATCAAAAACCGTGGAACGCGCAATGCCAAATCGGTGAAAATGATCCAGGCGATGCACCGCTTGATCTTGACGGGTACTCCGATCGAGAACTCCCTTGACGAGCTGTGGAGCCTCTTCGACTTCCTGATGCCCGGACTGCTAAGCTCATACGACCGCTTTTTGGAAAAATACATCCGTAATCCTACTGCGAACAATTCCAATCACTTAGAGACATTAAAGAAGAAAGTGTCCCCCTTTATCCTGCGCCGCATGAAAAAAGATGTGCTGGAAGAGCTGCCTCCTGTTTCCGAGATCGTCTACCACTGCCATCTGTCCGAAGCGCAGCGCGAGCTTTACCGCTCCTATGCCGAGTCTGCGAGGGAAGAGCTTTCCCAGCTGGTGAAGAAAGAAGGGTTTAACAAAGTGCAGATCCACGTTCTGGCGACTTTGACCCGTCTGAAGCAGATCTGCTGCCACCCGGCGATTTTTGCCAAAGAGCGGGCGGAAATGGGCGATTCGTCCAAGTACGACATGTTGATGGAGCTGCTGCAGACCCTTATCGAGGGCAAGCACAAAACGGTGATTTTCAGCCAGTACACGCGCATGCTGCAGATCATGCGGGATGATTTGGAGCAGCTGGGGATCAAGTTTGAGTATTTGGACGGCTCCAGCAAGAACCGCTTAAGCATCGTCAACAACTTCAATGAAGATGAGTCGATCCCGGTCTTCTTAGTTTCGTTAAAGGCGGGAGGCTCGGGCCTTAACCTGACAGGAGCTGACACTGTCATCCATTACGACATGTGGTGGAACCCGGCTGTTGAGAACCAGGCGACGGACCGCGTGCACAGAATTGGGCAGCAGAAAAATGTCTCTTCCTATAAATTAGTCACACTCAATACTATTGAAGAGAAGATCATCGATTTGCAGAACAGAAAGAGAGGGCTGGTGAAGAAAGTCGTCAGCTGCGATGAAGAAGCTATTTCTAAGTTAACGTGGGAAGAAGTCCTCGCCTTGCTGCAAACGTGACATACATCTTGAGGAAAGAATGAATAAAAAAAATTTTAAAAGTTTTACCGATACACTTCGTGAGATGTATCGCTCAACTGCAGGAAAATTAAACAATTTCAGAGGGATGTTCTCCCATGATATCGGCATCGATCTGGGGACTGCGAACACGCTGGTCTACGTCAGGGGCAAGGGAATCGTCCTTGCAGAACCTTCTGTGGTTGCGGTTGACTCCAGCACAAATGAGGTGCTTGCCGTCGGGCACAAGGCCAAGGCGATGCTTGGAAAGACGCCGCGCAAGATCCACGCCGTGCGTCCGATGAAGGACGGTGTGATCGCCGACTTTGAAATTGCCGAGGGGATGCTGAAAGCGCTGATCAAGCGCGTTACCCCTGCGCGCTCCCTTTTCAGGCCCAAAATTTTAATCGCCGTTCCTTCGGGGATTACCGGGGTTGAAAAGCGGGCTGTGGAAGATTCCGCGCTGCATGCCGGAGCTCAGGAAGTTTTATTGATCGAGGAGCCGATGGCGGCGGCTATCGGGGTAGACCTTCCGGTGCATGAGCCTTCGGCCAACATGATCATCGATATCGGCGGCGGAACGACGGAGATTGCGATCATCTCTTTGGGAGGCATCGTGGAGTCCCGCTCGCTTCGAATTGCGGGAGATGAGTTTGACGAGTGCATCATCAATTACATGCGCCGCACCTATAACTTGATGATCGGCCCCCGTACGGGTGAAGAGATCAAAATGACCATCGGCTCCGCCTATCCTCTTGGCGGCAACGAATTGGAGATGGAAGTGAGAGGTCGCGACCAGGTAGCGGGGCTGCCCGTCACCAAGCGGATCAACTCCGTTGAAATCCGCGAGTGCCTTGCCGAGCCGATCCAGCAGATTGTAGAAAGCGTGAAGCTCACTTTGGAAAAATGTCCTCCCGAACTTGCCGCGGACTTAGTGGAGCGGGGGATGGTGATTGCAGGAGGGGGCGCGCTGATAAAAGGGTTGGACAAGGCTTTGATCAAAGAGACGGGCCTTCCGGTGATCGTCGCACCGAATCCTTTGCTTGCCGTCTGTTTGGGAACAGGTAAAGCGCTGGAATATCTGGACAAATTCAAAAGGCGGAAGTCAGCAGCCACAATTGGTTGATCGAGAGGTTTTTAGTTGGACCCTTTTACAAATAACCAAGGGTTGAATGCCTGGATTGCCGAGATGGCGTCTTTGTGCGAACCTAAGAACATCGTTATTTGCGACGGTTCGCAACAAGAGTACGATGCCCTTTGTCAAAAGATGATCGCATCCGGCACGTTTATTCCGTTAAAGAGGCCGGGCAGTTTTCTTTGCCGTTCCGATCCGGCAGATGTGGCCCGCTGCGAGGATTGCACCTTTATCTGCTCGGAAAAAGAAGAGGATGCGGGCCCGACCAATCACTGGCAGGATCCCAAGGAAATGGAGCGCAGGCTGAGAGGCTTGTTCAAAGGGTGCATGAGAGGGAGGACCCTATATGTCATTCCTTTCAGCATGGGGCCCCTGACTTCGGATATCAGCCATATCGGCGTTGAAATCACCGATTCTCCTTATGTCGTGTGCAATATGCGCATGATGACCCGCATGGGAAGCAAAGTGCTGGAGCAGCTTGGGGAGGAGGGAAAATTCATTCCCTGCATCCACTCTGTGGGTGCCCCGCTTAAGGAAGGGAAGAAGGATGTCCCGTGGCCCTGCAACGTGAAAAACAGGGCGATCGTGCATTTTCCGGAAAAGCGCACCATTTGGTCTTTCGGAAGCGGCTATGGGGGGAACGCGCTTCTTGGCAAAAAGTGTTTTGCCCTTAGGATCGCATCGGTGATGGCGCGCGACCAAGGGTGGTTTGCCGAGCACATGCTGATTTTAGGCCTGACAAATCCCAAAGGAAAAAAAATTTACATTGCGGCGGCTTTTCCGAGCGCCTGCGGCAAGACCAATCTAGCGATGCTTCAGCCTTCATTGCCCGGATGGAAAGTGGAAACTGTGGGCGACGATATCGCCTGGATGCGGTTCGGCAAGGATGGCAGGTTATATGCCATCAATCCGGAAACGGGGATGTTCGGCGTTGCGCCCGGCACCTCAAAGGAATCTAATCCGCATGCTATGGAGTCGATTTCGCAAAACACGATCTTTACCAATACGGCGCTGACAGATGACGGGGATGTCTGGTGGGAAGGGATGACGAAAGAACCCCCTAAGCATCTTGTGAGCTGGCTTGGGGAAGAGTGGACGCCGGCCTCCGGCAAAAAAGCCGCCCATCCGAACGCGCGCTTCACTGCGCCGATTTCGCAATGCCCCGTTGTCGATCCTGCGTATGACGATCCGAAAGGGGTGCCGATTTCGGCCATTCTGTTCGGAGGAAGGCGCTCATCCGTGATGCCGCTTGTGTGCGAGGCTTTCAGCTGGCGGCACGGGACTTTTTTCGGGGCTTCCGTTTCGTCGGAGACGACGGCGGCATCGGAATCGGAAGTGGGCAAGCTCAGGCATGATCCGTTCGCGATGCTTCCCTTTTGCGGCTATCACATGGGCGATTATTTTCTCCATTGGCTCAAGATGGGGGAGCGGGAGGGCGCGCAGCTTCCTAAAATATATGCCGTGAACTGGTTCAGGAAGGACCGGTCGGGCAAATTTCTTTGGCCAGGCTTTGGTGAGAATAGCCGCGTGTTGAAGTGGATCTTTGAGAGAGTGGAAGGGAGCGGCAACGCTGTGGAAACACCGTTGGGCTATTTACCTAAGTCACTTGATATCAATGGGTTGAATATTTCCCCTCAAACAATTGAAGAGCTTTTTTATGAGGACAGGGAGGGGTTGAGGCGGGAAGTGGAGTGGTTGAAGGAGTATTTCAAGTTATTTGGGAAGCGGCTTCCTGAGGGGATCAGGTCGGAGCTTTCGGCGCTTGAAAAAAGGTTGGGATAGGTTAGGTAAGAACCTTTAATACCTCAAAAAATAGATAATAGAAATGTATTGCAGAAGCTGCAGGTTTTATATTTTGTATAATCATTTCTGCTCTTTAAAATAAAATAAGATGATTTATCAAGAGGGGGCAGCAATAAGGCAGCCCTTTTGTGCGTTTGAAACTATTGATATAAGCTTGTGATCTCTTGGGCTTGTCCGAAAATAGTTTCAAGGGATCTCATCCCGTCATTGAAATCTTTCGGCAAGTTTTCTTTGATTTCATGCAGCATTTTTTCAATTTCAGAACCCGCAAAATCATCCCCGCTTTCCCGCATGACATTTTCTAAAGACTCAATATGAAGTTTTCTTTGCAAGGTAAATGCCAATAAAAATTCCTCGGTCTTTTCGGATGTTTGAATTAAGTCGATGCTGAGATGTTTTTCGATTGTTTTGCGCCGATTTTCATAGCTGTAGAAATTCGATTCATCTTTTGTCCAATCATAGCTTTTGAGCCGTTCATCGATCTCGTCAATGAGCTTTGGGTTCTTTTCTGTAACAAGAGCCTCTTCAATCCAGTCCATCCCCTTCATCAGATCCATGATCTTTAAGGTTTGGCAGCGGCCCTGCACCCAATTTAAAAAGAGGGGGTAGTGGTCAGGGGCATTTTTTTTAATGTCGCGGTCTAATTGCTCCACACGAATTGCAAGTTCCATCAGATAAAATTGGGTGATAAGCCCGTGGGCTTTTACCCATTCCAGAACGATAATTTCGTTTCTTTCCATCAATACCTTTAACCAATCTTTGGCCGGAACGATTCCGGAAACATGCAGATCGATCAAACACATGGGGTTATCCAAGGGAAATAGGGAGTGATCGCGCACATTCAGCCTTTTTAAATAATGACGGATCTGCACATTCATTGGATTTGCTGCCATTGCTTCTTTGTCAGCTGCTTGGATCTCCTTTTCAATATTTTTTAAACCCTTTTTAAAAAAATTATGTATTTCATCGCGATTAAATAGGATTTGAGGAGCGGCGTAAGTGACTTCATAAGCTTTTGCCCCGTAATTGAAAAGAATGGGCTGCCCTTTTAGGATTTTATCATATGCCACAAAAATGACTTTGTTGATACCGTTCTGAACATATGGGAGGGCGCTTACATTCCCAAAGCCGCAGTTGATGAATCGGGTCAAATTTCCGACTTCCCTCGCATCCCATATGCTGAATTGGTAGCCGGATTGCGCCTCGTTATTCACAGGAAATGCAAAAGGAAAAAAGGAGAACCTTCCGGTTTTTCTGAAAATTCCTCCATATTCTCCAATTAGAGTTCCCGCTTCCAGATCTTCTTCTGCAGTGAGAGTGTAAAAGTCTTTTGCAATCGAGGAAATGACGAATTTGGGGGAGCGGGACTTAAAAGCTTCTACTACCCGGTTTATAAGGGGCTCTTCGACAGACTTTTCTTGCTGCCAAAGGTTTTTAAGATATTGTGCAGGAAAGAAGGAAATGTCGCGGTAGGCCTTCATTCCGAATGCTTCCTTAGCCCTCTCTTCGGTTAAAGCTTTCCCTTCAAAGGAGACGTTGCTGAGGGAACCGGCTTTGACCCCTTCAGCTGTAAGGGTTTTGAGATCGTCTGGGGAGCCATAAAGATTTGTTTGACAGGCTTGATTTTCTTGATTTGCGTTCGCAGCCATGAGCATTTGATAAATAGCTTCTGAGGAGAATTTGGCGTGATGCAGCGCTGTCCAGCCGTACTCGTCGGCAGCATTGATGTTTTTTCTGACGATTTCTTGCGAAAGAAGCGCTTCCGCCACTTTTTCATTCCCTCTCATCGTTGCGATAATGAGGGGGGTTAGCTTGTGGTTTTTGGGGTCGTGCACGGTTAACTTTTCAGGATTTTTCCCGGATTTGATCCTGCCGATGAGATCGGCTTCATTGGCATTGCGCGCGATAAGAAAGTGGAAGAGGTATGGCTTGCCCCTCGTCTCGGTTTGTTTATAGTCCTCATCGGAATAAAGTGTTTTCCAATTCTCAGCGGAGAGAATGCGTGGTGATGAATTAATAGATGAACTCATTTTAAAACCTTCAAATAAAGTGGTAAATCATTCTATCGTGAAACTATTTGTTTGGCAATATGAATAAATGACTTTATTAGAAAGTTGAAAATATTTGTTGCGTCAAAAAAAATCTTTACCGCTAGCCGGTCCATGATTTAGCGATTCAGCCTCAACGGCTAAAAGCCTTTTGAAATTCTTCAGGCATAAAGCGTCCGCGGTTGTAAAGCAAAACGGACGCTTGCGGCGTATTTGCGCTCTTTTTGCAATCGTATACCATTTTTACAACCAGGGAAGCAGGGTGCAGGATCGGTTCCGCACTTAATTTCCTGTCTCCGTAAAACATTCTGGCATTGAGCAAGATACCCCGGGCCGTTTGGGCCAGACCCACCTTGGCAGAGTCAAAATCCACCAGGCAATCGGTGTCTTTGGCGTCCTTGCCGAATCTTGGAATAAAACCCCTATTTGAGAATCGTATGCTTAATTGATTCTGGCTTGCCTGAGAGCCCAGGTAAAGCATATGAGCCACTATATATTCCTTTGGATCCACCTCATCGGGCTTATATTTTAAAATTGCTTCATATTTTCCCAGGTCAGCGTCCGAGATCATTATGTCTCCCATCTTTTTGAGAGTTTGTTTTATCGATTCGGTATTTTTCTTCCCTTCTAATTCATTGAAAAAATCAAACGCTTTTTTATTCACTACCATTCCATTCTGCTTAAAACTGATTTTAATATTGTTGCCGCGTTTATCGGTAACGTCATTATTAAGTTGGGTGATCATATCTTTGTAGAGCTCCATTCCTGTTTTTTGCACCCCTTCTCTGTTTTGAGGCAGGATATTTTCTGAAAAGACGGAAAGTTCTTGAGGCTTTGCAGGCATTCCAATGTAACTGTATTCGGGATTCCAGTCCTTAAAAGCAATTGTCTGCAATTGGCTGTACTCCTCTTTTTTTCGGCTGATCTCTTGTAAATCGGCACCCTGTCCTTTAGTGAATTTATAAAGATCCGCTAACATTTTCACCGGATGCACCGAGATGTGATAAGGCTCGATCCCCTCTACAATTTTATTTTTCAAATCATCGCTAATGGCATCACTATCCAGTATCGTTCCTAAGTCAATTACATTGAGGGATTTACAAAATAGACGAAATAGAGATTCAGCTCCTGTGCTTTTTGCAAAAGCTTTGGATACAGCCTGGATATTGATCACCCCGGCATCATCCCTCAATCCATTTTTTGTTAAACAAGCGATAGAGGTTGCAGGATTGTCTTCGAGTAAAACTGTCAAAATATTTTGCTCTTTGACATCCTCGTGCCTCAGTTTGTGAGTTTCTACTTCCTTATTTATTTCTCCGCAGAGCCCTATAAGAGCCTTTGACTTTCCTTCAGCTAAATCAGCTGCCCGCTCTAATGCCTCAAGATTCTTGGATGAGGATATTGTTGTTTGTAGTTTTATCAGTTTTTTCAGGGAATCTTGGAGTTCCTTGGCAAAAAGCGGATATTTTAACGGGATTTGGACCGCTTTTATTAAACTCACCGTACTCGAATTCGTTAACGCAAGGTTTAAATCGCCTGTAGCGGTTAATTCTGAAAGCCTGCCTTTTTGAATAGGGTTCAGCTGAGCGCAAATTGAGCTGCAATCTGCCGGGGTAAGGGATCCTTGCAACTTGGCCAAAAAGAGATTAAAATCCCCATGCTGCATCAATTTAGCCATCTCTTTCGAGCTGCTCAGATTCTTACGCAAATCGGTTTCGAGCAAATTAAGATGATCGGTAACTCGGGAAGATAAGTCTTTGGATTGGGAATAGGCGGGAGCGTATTTTTGCTTGTCAAAGAACAGGATATAAGCTTTGATAAAACGTCTTAATTCGGGGACCATTTTGACATCGACGCCGCCTCTTGCTGCCAATTCATCATCACTTAATCCATCAAGATGCTCCAGTAACGTTTTAAGAATGACGATATCCTCCTGATAATTTTTAATTGTGTTTTCAACCTCGCTACATCGTTTTAACACCCCTCTTTCTTGTTTTTCAATGCCACCCTCGCCAAAGGCTTTAGCTGCTGTGCGAGCCAATTTAACTTGCTTGCCAGCTTCTCTGAACTTAGCAAGGGGTGTCTTTTTCTCTCTCTCTGCAGGGGGAGCGGCAGGCTCAGCCTCCTCCTGTTCCATTGATTGCAATGTTTTGGCGGCGGACAGCATAAAACCCTCAAGGGAACCGGGTGTATTGTAAGACTGATTAATTTGCGGCAGTCGATCATAAACCTCCTCCTGTTGAAACTCGAAGACCCATCCTCCTTCAACGTCTTCAGGCAGGATTTGAAATCCGGTGGACGATGCATCAGATTCTTTTCTGGTGGCAGAAGACGCAGCGAGGATATCGCTGCCGGCGGTTTTATGTTTTGATTGGATGATCCTTTTAATTTCCTCAATTTTTTCATGTATTTTTGTTATTTGCTCCCCTTCCATTTTGCCGGTCAATTTCTTGAAGCCGCGCGCTAATTTCTCTTTTGCGCTTGTTCCTTCTTGAAAAATGGTGAGATCGGCAAGCCGGGAAAGTTCTCCCAATTTAGCCTGAATTTCCTGGTCTTTTGAAAGCGCAGGGTCTTTATTCACGTTTGCGATGAATTGTTCTGCAAAAACTGTCGCATTTACAAATCGATCATGTATGCTGGTCATACTATCCCCCTAGTTATTTCTTTGTTTTATTATAAGTTAATGTTGATGATCAAACAAATTAATTTTCAATTAATTTAATATTGTATTTATCTTGAATCTGTCTTAATATACCGAATTCAAGATTCGGCTTTGATACTCCCCTTTAGGAAAATTACCGATTCACTTGCAAAGCAAATGTCATTCATCTATAGGTAGCTTGTTTAAGCCGTTTATCCATGAATCGCGATCAATACCTTTACACCCTTAAAAACGAATTTACATCAATCTGCAAAGAGGATTGTTTGTTAAAGGAGGGGTTTTCAAAAAAAGTTGCCCAAACCATTGAGAAGTGCTTTCAAAAGGACTCTCCTTTTAATAGGCAGCAGCAAGCACTTTCCATTCTGACGGCCTTTTGGGAGGCTTTTTCGAAATTTGATTTTAATTTCTTTTTGGAAAGCAAGCATTTAAGCCAAGCGGATGCAAGAAAATTTATGGCTTTTTTGCTGCGCTGCCTCTACTTTGAAGATATTGATTTTGTCCGGCTGCATCAATATCCTTCCGCCCTGCACGATTTTCTTTTCCAGCTTTTGGCCGAAACAACAGGCACAAGAGTCCTTCAGAGGGCAATCAAGGGGCTGGAAGAAACTGAATTGATCCCTCTCATTTATTCCTGCTGCAGCAACTACCGCGAAGGCTCTTATACGATCCTAAGCCGCATCGAGAATTTAAAAAATGCTCAGATCAGTTCTCTTTTAAGAGGGCTTGAGCGAAAATATTTCGACCTTGAGCTTTTTTCTACCTTTCTAAAAAAAAATCCCCGGCCGACTTTTGCCTCCCTTGCCCCCTTGATCGATCTGCTCGGCACAAATGCCAAACACCAGGCGGCCGCTTTGCATCTCTCTTTCAAACCCCTGGTTGAGGCGATCATCGATTCTCCTGTGAAGGTGTTTGATTTTTTGGAAAAGGAGAAAGGATCATTTTCCACCCATTCAGAAGAAGGGCGCGCCTATGCTCAAAGCATCAAAGAAAATCTAAAAAACCGTTTTGAGTTTTATTTTGAGAAAACTCTCACACCTGAACACTTTGAGGCTTTTTTCAAACTTTTCGGATTATACAATCATCAGCCCCCCTTAAAGCTTGCCGGAAATTGCTTCAATCATAGCCTGCTTGAGAAAATCGAAGCTGTCCGCGCTCTTTTTGAAAGCCCGATGTCTCTCACTCACACATCTCAAGATGAGCTTAATGATATTTATGCTTTCATTTATAAGATCCTGCGTGAAATGCATTGTTATCATTTTCAAGCGCATAAATATCAACAGGGATTAGAGTCGGTCACTTTTGCAATGCCGACAAGCAACAAAGAGCTGGAGAAGCTGCCTTGGCTGCCCTCCCTATTGAAGGGTTTAAACACCTTAAAAGCTCACATCAAGAAAAAAGATCTTAAGGATTATCCGATTTATATTTTTGACCAATCCGGGGAAAAGATCTTTTCAAAGAATCGAAGGTTTATCGAACGCCTCAACAAGAAATATAAAAGCTCAATCCTGCACATCTCGCGAGAAAAAGCTTTGCTGCTGTCCGGCAAATTAGGCATCGAGGACCTCATTGCAGCATCGCCATCAAATTCTTTTGGTTTTGGAGGAGCGCGCAACTGCGTCTACTTCTTAGCCCCTCTTTTGCGCACCGCGGGGAAAAATATCGAAGAGATCCTCCTGCTTAGTCAGAAAGAGCTGCAAAATTTATTCTCAGCTTCCCTTTCTGCCGATGCTGCCATCCATATGGGGGATGACGACATCCAAATACCAGAAGCTGGTATTTTCGATGATGTTCTTTTTGCGATCGAGCATCAACATGCTTATTTTATCCGTCGGACTTATGTTTGCGGCAGAACGGCAACGGAGATCAATCCTTCGATCGATCTTGCCGAATTCTTAAGGAATCCCGCCGGCCTTTACAACATGACCCGTTGGGATTCACATGCTAAGATCAATGACATGATGGGATTGCTCAGCAAACCAAAATTTTGCCTAAACCTCCCTTTTGGCCATGAAGAAAGAGATATGGCCGCCATGGGGGATTATCAAGATTTTTTCAGAAAAGCTATCGTTCATCTTGCAGGACGGAGGTTTCCTCAGGAGAAAATTCCCGTCGATCCATTCGACGGGCTGCAGGAAAGCTTCATCAAAACCATGAACTATGTATTCCAAATCGGCATGGTGCAAAGCTTGATCGATCCGACGAACATGAAAAACAGATGCGTCTTGCCTTGGAATTACCCTAGAACCCGCTTTTCATCATTTAAAGAAGCCCTTGCATTTGCCGGGAGCCACGAATCGAAGGAAGAGATGCAAAAAAGGTTTTGGAAAAATGTCGACGGGCTGCTGCAGCCGGAAACCAGGAGAACGTTTCTCACAGGGAGGGATCTGGATTGCCTTGAAGTCGATATAGATGGGGAGATCGAAAAATTCTGCGGGGAGCGCTCCTATTTGTCAGGACACGCCTCGCTGCAAGCTATCGCCGGGGCGTATAAAAGGCTTCAAAAGGATGCAGGGCTCTTTTTAACTTTGCTCAAATCAATTCGGGAAGCAATTTCTGCACATGGGCAAACGGATTGTTCCAAAATCATCGAACAGACCAAGGAGCAATTTGAACGGGAAAACAAAATCGGGATAGTCGAATGGCCCATCGCCTATGGCATTTACCAGCTCTGTAAAGTCGTAGGGGCAGGGCAGTTTTGCAAGAGCATCAAAAAAATCGATCTAAGGTCATGGCAAAATGAGTAGAGCTAAAAACCTGCAAACATTAGAATTGGAACTTTGTACCTTAAAAAGGAGAAGAGGCATGGTTTGCGAAGCATTCAAATGTATTTATAAAACACTTGAAATCCTCGGTCCGATCGAAGCTGCAGATCAGGCCTTCAATAACCAGCAATTGAACAACGAGCAAAGATGCGTTCAAATGACGGCGCAAGGAATATTTGCCTTAGCGCTTGGAAATCGAATCATGTCTCAGTTTTCAGATGTTACTCCCCTTTACAAAGCTGTATCTGTCATCACCATCGGGGTCTCCGATGTTTTAAGGCATTTATTTAAGGACGGAATGAATGGTAAAACTTTCACCGTCATTTTTAAACGAGCTATAGATTGCTCTGACGCCGTCGCTAAAACATAAGTTCATTTCCGCACAAAAATTTCGCTACTGAATTCGAGGCAAAAATCATTCAAAACTGAATACTATGGAGATGTTATGAAAAAATGCATTTTTGTTCTGCTTGCCGCAAGCATTGGCTTTTGCCAAGCTGCCACGCCCGCATCAAGCATCACTTTCGATCTTGCAGAAACAGTTCAAACCTTCGAAGGATTCGGTGCAATGGTCTGGCAGGGGGATCCGAAAATCGAACAGCTGCAAGAGCTGTACAATCCCTTAGGCAATGTGCGCTATGCGCGGATCAATCACGAAACTAGAGGGTCCGCCCCTTTGCCAATCGGAGGCAGTTTTGATGACTACGAGGCCTATTGGATCGCTTATGGGGACAAATCAGCCCCTCCCTTAGGCGCCCATGTCCGTTTTATCCTCCTCGGCACGATTCCCGGAGCCTTCAAAATTCCCAAAGATACCGGCACTCAGCTCGCCAGCCAATACTGCGATGATCTTGTCCTCTATCAGGCGGCGGGCATTAAACATTTCGGTCTTGTTAATGGAAATCTTCCCTCCTTCACCGAAATATGCAACGAGCCTGACGGCAGCTGGTCGTGCTATGTCTCCCCGGGCGACTATGGCTATCTCCTCCAAAAATTGGGGAGCGTCCTCTCAGAGCAAGGTTTATCGGCTGTAGGAATTATCGGACCAGGCGTTGCCCATCTGGACTGGAAGCATGGGGATGCCTGGACCGACAGCTTATCCTCTGCCGCAGTGTCCGCTTTATATGGGTGGTCGGTGCATGCCTGGATTTGGGCAAAAGATCTTTTCGGCCGTTTAGTGATCGATAAAGAAGGGGGGCAGGCCGCCATTCGGGACTACTACCCAAATTGGTATGCAGGGGCAAAGGAGAAAAATGCCTCATTGCCCGTCCTGGTCACGGAATTTTCCGCCGACGCGACGGCCTACCACGGCATCAGCTACCCGGCGCCGGCATTAGGCAATACCCGTTCTGCCGCCTATACCGTTCCGTTTGGAGCAAGGGCCTATAACAATGCCATCACACTGCTGACTTCCGGAGCTTGCGCGGCAGTTTATTGGCAGGCTGCGGATCAAAGCTGGGGCACAGGGGGAACGAGCTTTATTGATCTGTCGGGAAATTTTACCCCCGTTTATTTGGCCTTCACTCCTCTTTTTTCAATGATCCCTGCAGGGGCTAAGGTGCTCAAAACAGAATCGCAGGGAACCAATGACATTTTTGCGGCCGCCTTTCTCAGCGATAATACCCTGACTGCGGCCCTGGCGAACTGTTCTGCACAAATCAGGAAAAAAACAGTGACGCTGAAAGGGGTTGGCGGGGTTGCCTCGGCAGTTGCCAAGTACTATCATCAAGGTGCGGATGTATTCTCCCCGATTTTAGAAGAGGTGGATATTTCTATCTTGAAAGATAAAAATTCGAATTATTTTTTCAATTGCGAGCTCCTGCCCGATAGCACGCTGACAGTGCAGATTCAACTGGGAAACCCATAAGTTTCTAGGATTTGTAAGTATATAAATTAAATTCCTTCTTGAAAAAATAAAACCTAGCACTTAAAATTCATTAGCTTCGTAATATTTCAATAAATGATTAATGGAGGTGTATTTATGTCGCCTATCGATTGGATCGATTTGCCTGATGATGATTATGCTGCCGTTCTCGGTTATGAAACGCCTTTGATTGTTGAATTAAATGCATTGATTAAAAAATACAACGCCATTCCCAAAGATCAAGTCCCCACTCTCTCCTGCCGCATCCGGAAACTGGATCAGATCATTTCGCATCTCCAGCACTGGCTGCAGCACTTGCTCTCCCCCCAGGACAAAATGAAGCATCTCGTTTGGCTTTCCGATATTGCCTTGAAGAAAAGAAACTATCTTACCGAGCTTCTGGATATCTATGAAAACGGAAAGCATGAACCGCTCTGCCAGGAGCGCTACCACCAGAGTTGCGATGGGCTGGCATTTCCCGGCTTGCAGCCGGTCTATTTGAACAACTTCCGCTATTTCTCTTTGAAAATGAGGGAATATTGGGGCGATTTCTGGTTTGAATCCCTCGATCCCTGCCACCGCCGTCTGACCCCCTTTTTAGATCAATGGAGGGAGCTGCAAAAGCAAAACCCCTCAATCCCCCACTTTTTCCTCTGGCTGGAGACGCAGCATATTCCTAAATATGTTCCCACAGTCGCCTATCTGAAGGGACATGCCCTCGAGGAGAAACGGATCGTCATCCGGGACGGATTATTTTGTCATCCTGCAGGAGAGCGCGTCGATTTCGACGACCCTCAAAAGCGCTACCTTTTTGCCATAGACATTCAGGGGGAACTTTACGCTGCCGAAGAGGCAAACGGCATTTCCCATTCAAGCTTCACCTGTGGAAAACCTGTATTGGGAGCAGGGCTTTTTCATATCTCCCGAGGACGGTTGACCTCCCTTGCGTTAGAAAGCGGCCACTATTTGCCGACGCAGGAGATTGGTTTTCAAATCTTGAAATTTTGGGAAGGGAAGGGAGCGCATTTCCCCGGTGCGATCAAATTGGCTTTTTTCTTTGACAGAAATAAGTATGTCGCCGACCTTTCGCAGGAGAATCTTGCCGATTTCGATACTTTCAATCGGGTCCTCCGCCACTCTATACAGTTAAAGGAGCTTTGCCATGTCTGATCATTTGACTAATCCCTTCACAAATCCGGATTATTACCGCCGCATCATGCTTCAATATCGTCTAGTAAAATACAACGTGGACGACTACTCGGGGAAATCTTTTATGTGTGTCTTTTTCACCCGTTTTTGCGGCGTGGGTTGCCCTTTTTGTTTTTTTAAGTCGGCTCCTGCGCGGGACGGGATAACGGTTGCCGACCAATTCAACGAAGAGGGCATCGACAAATTCATCGCCTTTTGCAATCAGGCCAATCTCGGGTATGTCCTGATATCGGGAGGAGGGGAGCCGCTTAACCATAAAAGAGCTGTTCTCAGGACGATCGCAGAAGTGGAGACCAACCGGATCGTACTGGTCACAAGCGGCAGCTTTGCGATGAGCCGGCATGCTGCATCCCTTTACCTGAAGGAGATTGAAGCCGCCCTGAAAAGCCGGAAAAAACCGTGCAAGGTGACCTTGCGGCTAAGCGTCAGCGCCGGACACGCAATCAAGCTGGGAATTAAACCCGCAGAAAACCTGATCGCTCTTTTTCAGGAGGAGTATGCCCGCCATCCTTATATTAAATTCCAGATCCACGCATTTGAAAACGATCCGATGTTTCAGAAGGTGCTGGACCAATTTCCCGGCTCCCATGCCGATTACGATCCGGATAAAAGGGCGTCCGATGACGAGGAAGTGGTTAAGATCATCCCTCAAAAAGTGCATGTGTCCCTGCCGTCCGGCTACCGTTTCATCGCGGGGATATCAAAGGTGTTCGGTTCCGGATTAAGGCCGAATTTGCTCGAAGAGAGGTCCGTCGAAAATACCGTCAAAGTCTTTGAAAAGGACTTGGAGGAGTCGGAAGATAACAATTCAGCAGTCCTTTATAATTTGAACGGGAAGAATGGGCTGGACTGGTCCTTGAATTATAACGGCAATATCTGCCTTTGGCAGAACCAGGTGAACGATAATCAATGGAATATTTACGAAGATGATTATTCAAAGGTTTTGCATGCGACATTCCAAGACCCTATCACCCTTTCTTATATCGAAAAAGGGTGTAAATACCGCGAACGCGTTGTCAGCGAAGCCTCTCCACGGGCAGTGCTGAGGGTTAAGTCGATCAGTCTACGCGATTTTTCCGGAACGGTTCTTTTTGAAGAGGAGAAGCTGCGCCTTTATTACGCCCTGCGCGTGCTTCAGGATTATTACCGGGAAGGAAAGGTGATTAAAGAGGGCCTTGAGATGCTGCCGGACGAGCTGAAGCTCTTAATCAAAGGGAACCCTCAGGAGGTGCTGGAATTGTTTCATCAGGCCGAGTATACGATCGTGGACCAATATAAACAGATCCCCTTCGACAGTGTCGCCTGGCGCGATTTGCTCGAGCTGATCAAGCTCGGCCATTACGATCTGACCGAAGAGCAGATCGAAGAGGCGCTTGAATACTACAATGCCCGCACCACCCTCAAGACCTACCGCTCCATCCGGGATGTGGAATATGAAACGGGAGAAGCGATTCAAAAAAGGTTAACCGAAAGGCTGATGTATATGAAACCCACAAGTTTAAAACTCTTTCAACACTCTCTTTCCGAGGCAACACTATGAGCCCTTCGCAGAAAGCAAAAATCATCAGAGAAAATGCCAAAGAGCTGATCCGGGAAAAAAAAATAGAAGAGATGATCGGGGAGATTGGCGAGCTTGTTTATACCGGGAGCTACGCTCTTGATTTGATGACCTGGAACGACCTTGATTTGCAGATCGTTCTAAAAAAGGGGTTGAACCCTGTGGAAGAGCTCGGAAAGGTTCTGCTCCATTTTGCATATGATCCCGACATCATCGAAACGCAGATGATCCATTTCAAGGGGGATTATAAGCCTAAAATGCCGAGAGGCATCTATTTGGGAATACAGCTCAACACCCCTCGGTTCGGAGGCCTTTGGAAAATCGACCTTTGGGTTTTGCAGGAAGCCGATTTTGAGGAAAATAGAGAGCTGATCCGGCAATTGGAAAGCAGGCTGACTCCAAACAATAGGGAGTTGATTTTGGAAATCAAGCATGAACTGATGAAAAACAATCGGATTCCTCAGAGAGGAAGTCATGTTTTATATCAAGCGGTCCTGTTCGAGGGGATTACGGAGAAAAAGGCGATCTACCGCTATCTGGAAAATGAGGGAGTCAAATTGGCATGACACTGTTTTCCGGCAACACGTTGGATTATCAACAGTTTTTACATTGGAGGGGAATTCAGGAGCAAATTGGTAAATTTTTAGTTGATGAGTCATTTTTATTTGCAGCCAGGGAGCACGATGTCTGCATTTTGGCAAATCCGACGAATCTGGCCTCCTTTGCCCACTTTATCCGCAGCGATGTGCAAAGCAAAACATGGACAATTCGGGAAAAAACCTCTCGTGAAGGGGTTCAAAACGGATTTATTTCTTCGGGACAGGGACGCCTGCTGACTTTTCCAATCGGCGAGGGCAATTTTTATGCTGTCAGGCGGGATGGTAAGGAGATGCTGCCGGACGAGCTGAAGCTCTTAATCAAAGGGAACCCTCAGGAGGTGCTGGAATTGTTTCATC
>Ga0364909_10048_pt1 | contig 53164 bp, 44 predicted proteins | sample SorcelJu500001C3_3_FD_206966 | JGI IMG/M metagenome (GOLD analysis project Ga0364909, IMG submission 206966) | Enriched cells from Trout Bog Lake Hypolimnion, Wisconsin, USA - BchlTB.June25.5000.01.C3 | ecosystem: Environmental > Aquatic > Freshwater > Lake > Hypolimnion/Profundal zone | place... | reverse complement strand
CTGTTTGCCGCCTGCGGTCAACGCGGTTTGCAAGGTATCGGTCTCGCTGATTGCCTCGAAATTGCGGGGGATGACGGCCTCCAGGGAAAAAAGCATGTCCCGGTCTGCCAGGGGATGCCAGAAACCGGCCAAGGTGATGCCATCCGTCCCGATCACATTGTCGTTTTCCCCTGACGGCGCCACTTGCAACTGCCAGGAAAGGGTCAGGATCTGCTCCACATTTTCGGGCGGCACGGTTAGGGTGTTGTTCTTGGCAACTTTCAAGATTTGCGGGGTCTGGCCCTGCTGTTCCAGTAGCTGGCCGGTGAGCCGCAACGGGCCGCAATCGAGATGCAAGGGCGTACCAGGGGGGATAACAAGCCGCGAGGTGCCGTTGACCTCAAAAAGATCGAGGTCAAAACTGATCGATATCCGGTGGCGGGGAATGGCTGGGGCTGTCTGGGCAGGAGAGGGGAGACTGGCGAACCAAGAGAGCAGGACAACTAATAACGGGAGAAGAAGGGGCCTGTTCATGGGCATTGTCTAGATGAAGAGGGCAACAGAGACAGAACTGCTCCCCGGAAATTGGTATCTCGAAGGAAACAACGTTCTTTCTTGGTACGTTACCCCTTTTTCTTGACAACACAAGGTAGTTTGCTATAGGTTTTTCCTTTTTTGTTGAGACTGCGGCGAGTTGCTAACAGCCGTCTTGCCGTCGCATGCACCAGGGAACAATATTGTCGGCCGGTTCCGCTGGTTGGGATGCGGGTGAGGTCTTTCACTCTTGATTTTTCACCTACTTTGTCACTATCTAAGAGGACGATTCTATGAAGCCATTCAGAATTAAAACGATCAATGCCATCGCCCGGGAAGGATTGGCGCTGTTTTCCGAGCGTTTCGCCGTCAGCCCGGAGGAGACCAATCCCGAGGGCATCGTGGTGCGCAGTTCCAAAGTGGATCTGGCTGCATATCCCGATCTTCTCGCAGTCGCCCGGGCCGGGGCGGGTGTCAACAATATCCCCGTGGAAGAGGCCTCGGAGAAAGGGATCTGCGTCTTCAATACCCCCGGAGCCAATGCCAATGCCGTGGTTGAGCTGGTCTACACTTCGTTGGGGATTTGGTTGCGCAATGTGGAGAAGAGTATCGATTTCTGCAAGGGGCTCGGCGGCATGAGCGATGAGGAGATCAACCGTGAGGTGGAGGCCCGCAAAAAACTCTTCAAAGGTGAGGAGATGGCCGGCAAGACCCTGGCGGTTATCGGTCTGGGCAAGATCGGCATCGGCGTTGCCAATGCCGGCCTGTACCACGGCATGCGGGTTTTAGGCTTTGATCCTTTCCCGGCGCTGGACAATATCCACTACCTCGCCTCGGAGGTGACCCTGGCGCGTTCCCGCCGCGAGGCATTGAGCGAGGCTGACTTTATTTCCGTGCACATTCCGCTCAACAAGAACACCAGAGGCTATGTCACTGAAAAGGATTTCCTTGAGTTCGCCAAGGACGGTGCGGTCCTGATCAACTATGCCCGCGGTCCGATCGTCGATGAGGATGCCATCCTGGCGGCGCTGGCCAGTGGTAGACTCAGAGGCCATATTTCCGATTTCCCTTCGGTTAAATTCATTGGCCACGAGAAAATTCTGGTGACGCCACATTTGGGCGCCTCTACCTCCGAATCCGAGGAGAACTGCGCTACCATGGCGGTCAGTGAATTGAAAAGCTATCTTGAATATGGCAATATCGTCCACAGCGTCAACTTCCCCAATGTGGAGACCATTCCCACGGTGGATGTACACACCCGGCTGACGGTCATCAATCGGGATCAGCCCGGGATGATCGGCCTGATCAGCAACATGCTGGGTAGTGAAAAAATCAATATCATGAACTACACCAACAAAAGCAACGGCACCTTGGGGTACAATATCATTGACTGCGCCGGGCCGGTAACGGAGAAGGTGCAGGCCTTGATCAAGCAGCAGGAAGGGGTGTTGCGGGTACGGGTCATTCCTTTGGAGATCCGGGGCCGGGGGTGAGTAAAAAATACCCAGTTTGGATGCAAGCGTTGCAAAAATGGGTTGGGCTATTCAATGCGCTGATGTCGCTTCCTTTTTTTTAAAAAATCCCTGCCTGCGGCAATTAAGGTTCAAAATATTAAACTTTTTTTCTGTGTCTCGAGACGATCGAGTAGGCGATGTTGGTATCCAACTATTTGGATTACAAGTAAGTTTTTATATTTCAGACCATCTTTCCAAGATGGCACAAAGAATGCAATAAAATTAGTGTTCTTCCATCTCTCCTTTTCCGGCTTGGTTCCCTGTGGATCAAGCCGGTTTTTTTTGAGCTATGTACTGTAACAGCACCACCGTGGCTTTGATTTCGCAACTAAGCTATCAGCCGTCGTCGCTTGATCAGGCCGTTGATCGATTATTCTCCTCGCTTGATGATCTGGGAAACCTGCGATCAGCCCGGGTGCTGCTTAAGCCTAACCTGATAACCGCTAGAAACGGATTGCTGGCCTGTACGGATGCGCGGCGGTTTATCGCCGCCGCAGCGCGGTGGTTCCTCTCCCAGGGGGCGCGGGTGAGCGTCGGCGACTCCCCCTCCTTTGGCACGGCAAAAACGGTGCTTGCGGCGATCGGGGCTCTGGCCGACCTGCAGGTCCTCGGGGTGCCGGTGGTGGAATTCAACCGCAACCGGACTGTTGTTCTTCCCGGCGGGAAACAAGCTGCTATCGCCGTCGCAGCCCTGGATTGCGATCTTCTGGTCAACTTGCCCCGGGTGAAAGCCCACTCCCAGATGCGGGTCACGTTGGCGGTGAAGAACTATTTTGGCTGTCTCTCCGGTTTGCATAAACCATGGTGGCACATGGTCCATGGCGGTATTGACGGTCAGTTTGCCGCGCTGCTCGTGGATCTGCTGGCGGTCCTTCCGTCCAGTCTCACCCTGGTTGACGGCATTATGGCCATGCACCGGACCGGTCCAGTCCATGGCGAACCGTTTCCTCTGGGCCTGATGGCCGCCTGCACCAATCCTGTGGCCGAAGATACAGCCTTGCTCTCGCTCCTGGCAATCGACCCGTCGCATTGCCCCCTATGGGAGGCTGCCAGTCAGGCTGGGATCAGAGGGAGTATGCTGGAGGAGTTGGTCTTTCCTCTGGCTGCACCGGCTGAGTTCCAGGTGCACGGTTTTGTCGTGCCCGAAGCGTTGGGGTCCATCCGCTTCAATCCCTTCAGGTTCGTCAAAAATTCGATAAAACGTCTGCTTCTGCAACGAGGAAGCAGGTGCTCGTGAGACGGGGCAAGCAACTGCGGCGGCGTGAAAGTTTCCCTGTCGCCGTGTCCATGTGTATTTACCGGCAATACTGATGAGGAGGATTTATGATTGATCTTCAGGGAAAAGTAGCTTTGGTCACCGGGGGCTCGCGCGGTATCGGCAGGGCAGTGGCTTTGCGGCTTGCTGGGCAGGGCGCGGCGGTGGTGATTAACTATGTCCGCCATCGCAGCAGCGCCGAAGAGACAGTGGCCGCTATCGAGGCTGTGGGCGGGCAATGCCTGGCACTCAAGGCCAATCTTGCCGATGGGGCCAGTCTGAATGCAATGTTTGTGGAACTGCGCCGCCATTATGAGCGACTCGATATCCTGGTTTCCAATGCCGCCTCCGGTGTTCTTAGACCGGTAATGGAGTTGACAAGTCATCATTGGGACTGGGCGGTTAATGTCAATGCCCGTGCACTGCTGTTGTTGACCCAGCAAGCTGCCCCCCTGATGGGCAGGGGCGGGAGGATCGTTGCCATTTCCTCGATCGGGGCGGTTCGCGCCATCCCCGGGTATACCGTGGTCGGGGCCTCCAAAGGGGCGCTCGAATCCCTGGTCCGGCACCTGGCGGTGGAGCTTGGACCGCTGGGGATGACCATCAATACCGTGCGGGCCGGGGTGGTTGATACCGATGCCCTCAAGAAATTTCCCAACCGTGAGGAGATCCTTGCCGGCTCCATGGCCCGTACTCCGCAGGGCCGTTTGACCACGCCCGAGGATGTAGCCGATGTGACCCTGTTTCTCTGCAGCAATCTCGCGGCCATGGTTCATGGGCAGACCATAGTGGTTGACGGCGGCTACGCTATTCATGGTTGAACGATTTGCGAGGAATTTGCTTTTGGGGCGAAATACCCACTGTTTTGCTTGAAGTTCCTTAATTATATTTGTATTTATAGTATCTTTTTGTGTCTGTCCGGTGCAATACGGCTCCGATAGTGCAAACCGGACGCCGGCCGGAACCACACTGAGGCACGCCACATGCTTAACCGCCCCTGAACCAAGGGGCTCTTTTTTGATGTTCTGCTTTTTTTAATTTAGAAGGAGACGTTTATGTCCAATCACCTTTTTACCTCCGAATCGGTTTCCGAGGGGCATCCGGACAAGGTTGCCGATCAGATTTCCGATGCCATTCTTGACGCTATTCTCACCCAGGACAAACACGCCCGGGTGGCCTGTGAGAGTCTGGTCACCACCGGTATGGCCCTGATCGCCGGCGAGATCACCACCTCCGCTTGGGTCGATATGCCTGCCATCGTCCGCGAGACCATCAGGGAGATCGGCTACAACTCTTCTGACATGGGTTTTGACTGGCAGTCCTGCGCGGTTCTGACCTCCATCGGCAAGCAATCGGCGGACATCGCCCAGGGCGTCAATGAAGGTACAGGGCTTGATCTGGATCAAGGGGCGGGCGACCAGGGGTTGATGTTCGGCTATGCCTGCGATGAAACCAGCGTCCTCATGCCCATGCCCATTACCTATGCCCATTATCTGGTCAAACGCCAGGCGGAGGTGCGCAAAGCAGGGGTGCTGCCCTGGTTACGGCCGGATGCCAAAAGCCAGGTAACCATCGAATATGAGGACAATGTGCCCAAACGCATCGAGGCCGTGGTTCTCTCTACCCAGCACAGCCCGGAGATCAGCTACGAGGCCCTCAAGGAAGCAGTGATGGATGAAATCATCAAACCGGTGCTTCCGCCCCATATGATCGATGCCCATACCAAGTTTTTCATCAACCCGACCGGCAGGTTCGTGATCGGCGGCCCGGTGGGCGACTGCGGGGTTACCGGTCGCAAGATCATTGTCGACTCCTACGGCGGTCGCGGTTCCCACGGCGGCGGCGCCTTTTCCGGCAAGGATCCATCCAAGGTGGATCGTTCCTCCTCCTACATGGGCCGTTATGTCGCCAAAAATATCGTGGCTGCGGGATTGGCTACCGAGGTCGAGGTCCAGGTGGCCTATGCCATCGGCATCTCCAAGCCGGTCTCCATCAACGTCAAGACCTTCGGAACCGGTAAGGTTTCTGAGGAACGTCTGGTGCAGATCGTTGGCGAGGTCTTTGACCTGCGGCCCAAAGCGATCATTCAGCATCTGGATCTGCTGCGGCCCATCTATCACAAAACCGCTGCCTATGGCCATTTTGGCAGGGAACTGCCGGAATTTACCTGGGAGCGAATCGATAAGGTCGAGGCCCTGCGCAGCGCTGCCGGTCTGTGAGGATTCCCTTTTTTGAACGATTACCTCTTTCCCTATCCGGGAAGGACAGGAGTAGCAAATGACTGATTCTAAAGTAGCGGATATGACTCTGGCCGAATGGGGCCGAAAAGAGATTGCCATTGCCGAAACCGAAATGCCCGGTCTGATGGCCCTGCGTGAGGAATTCGGCATGCAGCAGCCCCTGGCGGGCGCCCGCATAGCCGGTTGTCTGCATATGACCATCCAGACCGCGGTACTGATGGAGACTCTGGTTGAACTCGGGGCGGAACTGCGCTGGTCCTCATGCAATATTTTTTCCACCCAGGATCACGCGGCCGCGGCCACGGCTGCCGCCGGCATTCCGACTTTTGCCTGGAAAGGCGAAAACGAGGAGGAATTCTGGTGGTGCATTGAACAGACCATTTTCGGGCCAGATGGTTGGCGGCCCAACATGATCCTTGATGACGGCGGCGATCTCACCCTGCTCATGCACGAGAAATATCCCGAGTTGATGGGGAAGGTTCGCGGCATCTCGGAGGAAACCACCACCGGCGTGCATCGGCTCAATGAAATGGCCAAACAAGGGAAATTGCTGACCCCGGCCTTTAATGTCAACGATTCGGTCACCAAATCGAAATTCGACAACCTCTACGGTTGCCGGGAATCGCTGATCGACGGTATCAAGCGGGCCACGGATGTGATGATTGCCGGTAAGACCGCGGTGGTTGTTGGCTATGGTGATGTCGGCAAGGGTTGCGCCCAGGCGCTGCGGGGCATGGGGGCCACGGTGCTGGTAACCGAGATCGATCCCATCTGCGCCCTGCAGGCAGCCATGGAGGGCTACCGGGTGGTGACCATGGAAGAGGCCGCACCCCGGGGTCAGATTTTCGTCACCTGTACGGGCAACCTGCGGGTGATCACCCGGGCCCATATGGAGGTGATGCCGGATCAGGCTATTATCTGCAATATTGGGCACTTCGACTCGGAAATCGATATTGCCGGCATTCGTACCCTTCCCTGGGAGAATATCAAACCCCAGGTCGACCATGTCATCTTTCCCGATGGGAAACGGCTGATCGTTCTGGCCGAGGGAAGGCTGGTCAATCTGGGCTGCGCCACTGGCCATCCCAGCTTTGTAATGAGCAATTCTTTCACCAATCAGGTGCTTGCCCAGATCGAACTGTGGAAGAACTCGGAGGCGTATGAAAACAAGGTCTATTTCCTGCCTAAGCAGTTGGACGAGAAGGTGGCCCGGCTGCATCTGGCCAAGATAGGGGTCCATCTGACCACCCTCACCCGGGAGCAGGCCGACTACATTGGGGTTGATGTCAATGGCCCCTTCAAACCGGAATATTATCGCTATTAGATTTTCTTCTTGGGAATTCCGGGAGGCAGGGTGAAGAGATTTCACCCTGCCTCTTTTTTTTTAAAGAGGTGCGCAGAGATGGAAAAGACAGGACAATTGACAGTGATCGGCGGCGGTCTGGCCGGTTGCGAAGCGGCATGGCAGGCCGCAGAGCAGGGGGTGGCGATTGATCTTTATGAGATGAAACCGGAACGCTTCAGCCCGGCCCATGAATCGGCCCAGTTGGGGGAGTTGGTCTGTTCCAATTCGCTCCGCTCCAATGCTGTTGACTCGGCCGCCGGGCTACTTAAAGAGGAGATGCGCCAGTTGGGATCGCTGATGATGCGGGCCGCGGACACTGCCGCTGTCCCTGCCGGCAAAGCCCTGGCGGTTGACCGCCGCCAGTTTGCCGACCTGATCACCGCAGCCATCGCGGGGCATCCCCTGATCACCGTGCATCGCCAGGAGGTGACCCGCATTCCTGAGTCCGCCGCGGGTCCGGTCATTCTTGCCGCCGGCCCGCTGATGTCGGCACCGCTGGCCGAGCACCTGCAAACCTTGACCGGCAGAGACAACCTTGCCTTCTATGATGCCATTGCCCCTATTGTTGATGCCGATAGCCTTGACATGGAGGTCATTTATCGCAAATCCCGCTGGGATGATGACAACCCAGGAGATTATCTCAACTGTCCCATGGATCGGGAACAGTACGAACGGTTCATCGCCCTGCTCGGTTCGGCCCAGACCGTGGCCTTACGCCCGTTCGAAGAGCCGAAATATTTCGAGGGCTGTCTGCCCATTGAGGTGATGTGCGAACGGGGGACGGAAACCCTGCGTTTCGGGCCGATGAAACCCATCGGGCTGATGCATCCACAGACCGGGATTGTTCCCCATGCCGTGGTCCAGTTGCGGGCGGAAAACCGGGATAATACCACCTATAACCTGGTGGGCTTCCAGACCAAACTGACCTATCTGGAACAACAACGGGTTTTTCGCACCATCCCCGGGCTGGAAAAAGCCGTATTTCTCCGCCTCGGTTCAATCCATCGCAATACCTTTGTCTGCGCTCCCCAGGTGCTGGAACCCACCTTGGAGATGAAGGGGGTGCCGGGCCTCTATCTTGCCGGACAACTCTCCGGAGTCGAAGGGTATATTGAATCCGGGGCCATGGGACTGTTGGCTGGGATCAATGCTGGCCGTCAGGCCCTGGGCAAGACAGGTCTGGTGCCGCCGGAGGCCACTGCCCATGGGGCCTTAATCCGTCATCTCACCGGTTCTGACCCCGCCCATTTTCAGCCCTCCAATGTCAATTTTGGCCTGTTCCCCCCCCTCTCACCGGGAGAACCTTCAAAAAAGAGCGGGGCCGGATCAGGGCGGAACTGGCCCTGGGGCTGATCACGGAGTGGCGGCAGTCTCTTGCCCAAAACTAAAGGCCCGATGCGATTTCCTTGAAACCCCAGTAGGGATAATCGAGCCGGTAAGAGCCGATCCTGCCCGGGCTCTGCTCACGGCTGGCCACCAGCCAGAGTTCATTGGTGCGGTCCTCCGGCGGGTTGTTGTCAAAGGGGTCCCATGCAGGCAAGAGCAACATGGCATTGTCGGCGGAATACCCGATGTCGCCGGACCCTTTAAAGGAACCGAGGTTGGGCTGTCGGTTAAACTGGCCGTCCTGTGAGCGCTCGAGTTCGGAGATCACCAGGAAGCTCACCGCCATCTCGTCGCGGATGGCCTCCAGTTGGCGTAACCAGCCGTCAATTCCGCTCCGTTGTTGGCTGATGTCCTTGAACGGCAGCTTGTGAAGGCTGTCGATCACCACGATGGTATAGTCGCAATTGGTCTCGTGGCGGAGGAAATCGATATGACGACGCATGATTTCCGGCGAGAGTTTGCGGTCGTTGACCACCCGCAGCCAGTGAAGCGTGTTTTGCAGGGATTGTTGGGCCTGCTGCAACCGTTGCCGTTGGGCAGGGGTCAGGTTGTCGCTCTTGATCTGGTCGATGGAGAGCCTGCTGAGGCGGCAGAGGATGCGGAGATAGATTTTCTGGCGACCGTTTTCAAAGTCGTAATAGATAACCGGCAGTTTGCGCAGCGCCATTTCTGAGGCGATCTGAATAAAAAAGGCGGATTTTCCCGCTTTGGGGGTGCCGCCGACAATGTTGATGCCATGGATGCCACCCAGGGCCCGATCCAGTTGGGGAAATCCGCTGGTCATGCTGGCGTAGGAATCGCTCGATTCCCGGGTCAGCCGTTCGTTGAACGCCTGGTATACGCCAGCCGGCGAGGGAAAGGGCGAGAAGGCGCGCGCCTTTCTGATCAGGGCAAAAACCGTTTTTTGAAAAAGGGACTTGGTCTGGGTGGCGAGTTGAAAGAGTGAGGTGTTGCGGGGGGCGTCTTCCGGCCAGCCAACGATCCGCACCTTGTAGCCCACTCGGGTGGCAAAGGCCTTGGCCATGGCCTCGGATTCGGTATTATGATTGACCCAGAGAAAGATGGTCCGTATCCAGGCGAGTTTCAGTGGTTCGATATGATCGAGATCGGCGGCCGAGGACACGGCAATTCCCGGTAATCCCAGCTGTTTGAGGGGGAGCAGGTTCTTTTCTCCCTCCACCAGAAACAGGGTGCCGTTTTCGCAGCGGTCAATCTCTGGCGCATTGAAAAGACGAAATGGATCAGCAAAAAATCGTTCATCGCCGTGCCAGAAAAAATCTTCCGGTTTTTCCGGATGGACGCAGCGGGCAGCATAGCAGTTTCCATCGGCCAGCAGGTAAGGGTAGACCAGGTAGCGCCCATTATAGCCGATCCGCATCTCCGCTAGGACCTCGGGCCCCACGCCGCTTTCCTGAAAAGAGGCATACAGTTCACTGGTGAATTTGTCGGCAAAACTGGAGAGCTCATGGTTGATGTTTTTGACAGGATATTCGACCTCGCGACCAAAATAGTCGCGGTCGGGATCATACCCTGGGGTCAGCATCAGGCTGATGCCGCGCAGTTTGGCGAAATGCAGGGGAAACCCACCGGTGACACAGCGGTCCACGCAACGGAAATAGCCGTGGAAGTAACTCTCCGGGTTGAGAAAAACTATCATCTGTCCCTTTGTTCCGCTGTCTTTCCGGGAACAGAAAGGGCAGGGAGCCTGAAGTACATTATTTTTCAGTTCGGCTTCTGGCAACTGCTGCAGATAGAAACGGGTGACAACATCTGACATGGGGTTCCTTGGGAGGCGTTGACCTGCAAATGCTCCCTCTTTTCGCTGAAGGGGCGGATTCAAAAATTAGAGCTGTGATAATGGCTGATTCGGCCCTGTCGAACCATGCTGAGCCGCAGAGTTAGAGTCTCCCTTTTCCGGGGTGGGTCCAACAACAGGGGTTTGAAAGGGAAAAGCCATTAACGTCGGAGGCGTTCGCAGAGAATCGGACAACGGACAGTGAGATCAGCCGAGAATGGTTTGCAGCTCCGGTTGTTCCATATGATGATCGAATTTGAAGTGCACTGAAAAATCATTCTCCTGAACATGGCAGGGTTGAATACTCACAACGAGCCCCAGGAGATGCAGATATTCGGTCTTGCCTCCGACGGGCAGTACCACCTGCATCCGTCTACCCAGAAGGACACGAGCGTTTTCCTGTTTGGAGATACGGATGACGAAGGCGAGACCGCCCAGGGATATATCGATGATGTCGGCGTGGAATCCACGGCCGACTGGCGTGTCAAGGTGGGTGACCGGTTGCACTTGAATCTTGCGCGACAGGGTGAACCGTTGCGCCCTGCGGCGTTCCAAGCCCTTTTTCTCCAGTGTTGACCGGGTATTGTTGCTCGTCTTGTACAATTCGTTCAACTTAGCACGCAGTTCCGGAAAGTTTTCCTGCCAAGCCGTTAATGCTGTCTGCGGCAGAATGTAGACTTTGGAAGAGGTGAGTGCGGTCATGTTGACGGTCCAGACAGAGGGCGCAAAAAAGCTTTCCCCGGCGAACTGCCCCCGGTGCAAACTGGTGATAAAGACCTCCCGCGGACCATTTATGTGGGAGATTTTGATGCTGCCCTGGGAGATGAAGAAGAGCGCGTCATTTTTATCGCCCTGGCTGACAAGAGTCTCTTCCGATTGGTAACGACGCTCGCTGCATGCGCGGAACAGAGCTTGGAATTCTTCCGAACTGAGCCGCTCGGCCAATGTTGTCCAGGCCCCAAAGTCTTCTTCCGTACTCATCGCGTTTTCTTCCTGTTCGATGATTTTGATTTCATTGGAACGGATTACCTCGCCCATCGCCAGGCTGTCGATTTCATCGATCTGTTCACGCGATCGCCCCGCTGTCTGAAAATCATCGGCAGGAGCGGTGACAATAGTCGAGTCGTCCAGGCTGCCTTTGGCTAGATCTCGTTTGCCTTGAGCGGCGTGGGGGAAAGTTTCGGTTTTTTCCTCAATGGTGACGGTTGCCGTATTGGTCGCCGCCACTTGGGAATGGATTTCGATCTCCGGCAACCCCTCTTTCTCGCCGGCTCCCTGTCCTTTTTGAGCGGCCGCGGCGGTCTGTATTTGATCCAGGGCCAGACTGGCGGCCTGTCGCACCTCCTCGCTGTATCCTCCTATACCAAGAACTTTTCTGCTTTGCATCACCCGGGTAAGCGGGGTTGTTGCCCGTCTTGAACCGATCCCCCCCAAGGTTTTGCAAATGGCGAGTTGCAGGTCGTTTTTGTCTTTGCCAAGGAAAGGTTTGGTGCTTTCCAGAAGGTCGGTCAGTGATCGGACATAGCGTTCATCACCGACCGGGACAATCTGGTTTACCACTTTGATTTTCAGGGGATCCGCGACCGTCTGCAGAGCCTCCAGCAGGAAATCTTTGAGATTTTCCCCGCCGATTTTGACACCGGCATTGATCAGCTCCTGCTGCACACGGAGGTCTGTATGCCCGAGAAACGGCTGGATTACTGTTAAAAGTGCCGGATTGCCGATTTCTCCGAGGAGACGGATAATGTTGCGGATAACAAACCAGGGGGACTCGGCATGCAACTCTTCCAGGAGGATGGTTATTGCTGGATTTCCTGTCTGGGTAATCAGCGCTAACAATCGTTTCCGTTCAAACCGGCTTTCATTGCTCATCAGTTGCTGCAGCTGGAATTTCGCCGATGGAACTCCCATGGCTACGAGCAGCCTGCCGGCTGTTTTCTGTTGGACATCCGAATGCAGATAAAGGGCCAGAAGATCATTCAGCACAGGTGGTGAGCAGAGATTATTCAGGGTCTCCAGAGCCTGTTGCCTGATGTGCGGATTAGTCCCAGTAGTCCGAGGATTTTTAGTTGAGAGTGATCCGATGAAATGAGCGGTGGCAGTCGCTTGGGCGTAGTTTTCCACGGTAATATAGTGGTTGGCAAGCCCACCGATGGCCACCATGGTTTGGTGAATGCTCTGCTCGTTGGCGATCGGTAGTCCCAGGCCCAGTTTCAGCGCGGGCAGCAGTTTGTCAAGTCGGGACCATTGACCGATATTCGCTAATTGTTCGGCAATGGAGGCTAGTGCCAGGGCCGTGTTGGTCTGGACGAGCGGGTTTTGATGCTGCAAGGCGCCGGCCAGTTGCATCAGGATATTATCCGCCATGTCTTCCTTGCCGTCCTTCAGCAGGGTTGTAACGGTCTCCGGCAGGGTCTGGTAATTCTCTTTCTTTTCAAGACTCCCGAGTTCTCCTTGGAGAAGATGATCAAGGTTGCCTTTGATTGTCTCTTGTTGCTCCTTTTCCTTGAGTTCTTTCCGCTCCTGGTTCATGGCAACAATTGCCCGCATTTTTTCACCACGAACGGTTTGGAGCAAGCGTTTATAGGCCTTTTCAATATCCTTGTCGTGCAGTTCCAGGGGTAGGTCGTCCCGACCTTCCGTAATCGCCTGGAAATGGTGGGCAATTTTTTCAAACTTTTCATCAGAAATCTGGTTGATGACCTGCTGGTAGAGCTGATCACCAAAGAGATTTTTGTATTTTTGCACCAGTATCAGCCCGAGTTCTTTTTCATCAAAGGTGGCCAGACGGGAGCCTGCCTGGGTGGCAACCTGCAGTTGTGTTTCTTTGTTGAGCAGGGTGTCGTATTTTTCCAGCATGCGCTCAAAAGAGGAAAAGTCGGCTTTCCCGTTTTTATAGTTGGTCGGGTCGATGGATTGTTGGGCCGCAGTGACCAGCACTGGAGCAGACCATGCGGGCTGCTGGAGTCGCATCGTCAGACGTTCTGGCAGGACGGCGACCTCTTCTGGTAAGGCCTGGAGAAAATGGGCATCGATATTCTGGGCAATAGCCTTGGTAATCTCCGATCCTTTTCTGGTGTTGGCGAGTCGTTTCAGCACGGAATCGTCAGCGGGTTTGAAGTCCTGGTCCTGGCCTTTGCCGATATGAAGGGGGATATCACTGGTAAGGGTGGCGATCATCCGGTTGAGTTGTTTAGGCGTCAGGTGTTCGACGGTTTCGTCAAGGAGTTGATCGGAGACCTGGGTAATGACCTGCCGATAGAGCTGCTCGCCGAAAAGACCCTTGAACTTCTGGGCAATGATGTTGCCCAGTGTCACCCCTTCCATGGAGGCGAGCTGTGCTCCCGCCTGCTGCGCAACCTGGGTTTGCTGCTCATTGTTGAGGAGCTGTTCGTAATGGCCGAGCACGCGATTGAAGGCGGCAAAATCAACCGGAGCAGATGCCTGGTCCTGGGGGTCGGCGACCTGCTGGGCGGCGTTTGCGAGCACTGGGGCGGACCACTCGGGTTTTCTGAGCCGTTGCAGCAGATGATCAGGCAGTTGGGCGATGGTGGTGTCGGGGTTGAGGAGGAGCTGGCGGGCATCGATATTCTGGGCGCAGGCTTTGGTGATCTCGGCTCCCTTTCTGGTGTGGGCCAGTCGTTGGAGAACGGGATCGTCTGCGGGTATAAAATCAGGATTATTGTCTTTGCCGATGTGCAGTGGAATCTCGCTGGTGAGGGTGGCAATCATCCGGTTAAGTTGTTGAGGCGTCAGATGCTCAACGGTTTCGTCAAGGAGTTTATCAGAGACCTGGGTAATGACCTGCCGATAGAGCTGCTCGCCGAAAAGGCCCTTGAATTTTTGGGCAATGACATTGCCGAGAGCCAACCCCTCCATGGAGGCGATCTGAGCCCCGGCCTGCTGGGCAATCTGTGTCTGCTGCTCAGTATTGAGAAGCTGTTCATAATGGCCGAGCATTCGGGTGAAGGCCGTGAGGTCAATCGAAGCGTTGGTCGGGGTCTGGAGAGAGGCACCTGAAGGCGACGCCCCCTGCTGCGCTGTCTGCTGGGTTATAAAATTAGCGATCAAGGCATTGAGCTGCTGCGGCGTCAGTTGATGCAGCGTAGAACTGAGCATTTCGTCGGCCACCGGTGTCGCCGGGAGAGAGGCAACCAGTTGAGCCAGCAAGGCAGGATCCAGACCAGATAGGGTACTGGCCGATTCCTCGATATCGTTGGCCCGTTTGCTGAAATTGGTTTCCTTACCCAGGTTCTGCAGGACCTCGATGACCGCCTCGGCAAGGCCCTCGGGCCGTTGGGTGGGGCTGGTTGATTCCGGCAGGCGGTTAATCAGCTCTTTAACAAGTTCCGGGGAGATGGTGTGTAACGGGTCGGTTCTCCTGGTTTTTCCCAGGACGAAATTTGCCAGTTCCTCGTCGCTGATATTGAGACCGGAGCCGATCAGCTCCTCGCGGACAACCTGCTCGCCCTCATGAATGGCGACATAGCGTTTGGCATCAATGGCGATGGAACCGATTTCGGCGTTGTCCAGGAGGGTAGAAATGGGGTCTGTGAGTGTTTTTTGGCCGAGGAGAGAAGACAGCATCTGGATGAATTTGACACAGTCGTCACTGGCAAAGGTCGATTGAAAGGTGAAAGAATGAATTTTCAGGCGGTTGAACAGGGTGATCAATCCCTGGATCTGGGGTCGCTCCTGGTCTTTTTCGGGGAGATGTTCACCGCAAACCAGAATTTTCTGATCGGAAAGAGCAATATTGATCGAATCATCGCCCCCCTGTTCCAGCAGGGCATTGAAGGCCTTCAGAACAAAATCGTTGCTGCGTTGTACCTGCGGGTTGGAGGGTGGGTACAGCCGCATCGTCCGCAACGCCGTATACAGTCTGACCGGGAAATCGAGGAGAAGAATCCTCCGGTCATCAGGCAATGGTGTCGGCGGGTGCGTGCTCATACTCTGTTTCTTGCCTTTTATCGTGAACCTTTTTGAAAGAGTACGGTTTTGATGGTCCGGAAAATGATCAGCAGGTCGATGAAAATAGAGAGGTGCTTGATGTAGTATAGGTCATACTCCAGTTTGCGCAGGGCGTCCTCTTCCGAGGCACCATACGGATAACATATCTGCGCCCAGCCGGTAATACCAGGCTTGGCCGAGTGCCGCAGGGAGTAGTATGGCAATTTTTGAACCAGTCGTTCGACAAAAACGGGTCGCTCCGGGCGGGGACCGACAAAACTCATCTGGCCCCGTATCACGTTCCACATCTGGGGAATTTCATCGATGCGAACTTTTCTGATGAAACCACCGATCTTGGTAACGCGGGCATCATTTTCACGTGCCCAGACCGCACCGTTTATTTCCGCATCCTGCCGCATGGAGCGGAATTTGAGAATGGAAAAGACCTTTCCCCGTTCACCGACCCGCTCTTGTTTGTACAGCACCGGGCCGGGAGATTCGAGTTTGATGAGGAGGGCGGTGGTCAGTGACACCGGAAGCGAGATAATAAGGCCGCAGAGGGCAAGGGAAAGATCGAGGCTGCGTTTGATAAGGTAGGTTATCCTGCTGTAATTGAATCCTCTGGAAAAGATCAGCCATGCCGGGTTGACCTTCTCAACAAGAATTTTGCCGGCAATTAACTCATAGAATGAGATTCCGTTATCGATGACTGCACCTTGCAGTTTGTTACGCAGCAGTTCGCTGATGGGCATGGTCCGGCGTTGGTCATCCAGGGCCACGATGATATAGTCGATTCGGGTCAGGTGTCGCGTTTCAGCAAGCTCTGTGAGGCTGGGGAACACCGGGAGGTCGGCATGCTCGAAGGTCGGGGCCGTTGCCCCTATCAAGGCCTTTATCGCAAAGCCGGTTTCCAGGTTGCTTCTCATTTCCTGGACAATCCTCTCTGCGGTTTCCCCGGTGCCGACAATGACGATTTCCCGGGCGAACAGCTTATTTTTAAGAATCACGTGATACAGAGAGCGCCACGCCAGCAAGGTCAGAGAGATAATCAGGTAGCATCTCAAGAAAATAGTGGTGGAGATAATAATGGAAGGAAACAGAAAATAGAGGAATCCCAAAATGATACATCCGACCCCAAAGGCTTGCATCATCCGGATGACAGTTTCCCCAGAGGTTCCCGCTTTCCCAAGGTCGTAGAGATCGTAGAAATAGAGAGAGAGCTGAAAGGTCAGCGTCACTGTGCCCGCCCTGAGCAGATACTCCGCAGGAGCCACAACGAAGATTTCCCAACCGGAAACCAACACCAGGATCATCAGGACGCTTGCAGAAATCAGCAGCCCTTCCCCCAGAAAAAAAAGAATCTTACGGACAGGGTAATATTTACTTGAAAGTGTCGGCATGGTTGGGTCATTTGAAGCGAAAAAGGGTGCGGGGTGTAGCCTGGACAATTAATTGAATAATATCACATCAGTTTCCGATAAGTCAAGGTCGGCAGGCCGCCAGGAACGATTGCTGCCCAAACAGCGACCCGCTAACAAGAGAGAATGGAGATGTCGTCGTTAAAGAACAATCACAATCAGCGTGGCTGTATCAGGCAATGCCGGAGGAGTACCCGAACAACATCATTGACCGGAAGGCCGACAACATTGCTGCAGGATCCGGTGATGGAACTAATCAGGAAACTGCCTTTCCCCTGGATACCGTAGGCCCCGGCTTTATCCAGGGATTCCCCCGAGCCGACATAGGCCCGGAGGATATCGTCAGAAAAGGTGTCGAAGGTGACCTGCGAGATAACCGTGGCTATCTCTTCAACACCCCTTTGCTTCGCGATAACAGCAAAGCCGGTAATCACCTGATGGGTTTGTCCCTGGAGGATTTTGAGTGTGGCCAGGGCGTCGTGACTGTCACGGGGTTTGCCAAAAATATTCCGGTCCAGGGCGACGACGGTGTCGGCCCCGAGGACACAGGATTCGGGATGGCAAAAAGCAATCTGCTCAGCCTTGGCCGCAGCCATCCGCCAGGCAAAATGGGGGGGGGATTCGTGGGCCTTCGGGGTTTCATCAATGACCGCCGGCAGTGTCTGATAGTGCAGACCGAGCTGGGAGAGAAATTTTTGTCGCCGTGGCGAGGAGGAAGCAAGGATGAGAGGGCAGCAGGCAGTGAACATGTGTCAATAAGAACTTATGAATGAACGAAGGGTGGCTGGTAATAGATTTTCTCCAGAAAAAGGCCGCAGGCCGGAGCGGCAGGGCCAGCCATGGCACGGTCTCTGGCCGCGAGAATAGCGGCGAGTTCCTCAACTGGGCGCTTGCCCTGTCCCATTTCGATGAGCGTACCGGCAATGATTCGGACCATCTGGCGAAGAAAACCGTCGCCGGTAAGCCGGAGCGACCAACAATCGGCGCATCCGAGTTGGGGAAAGCAGCTGGCTTGCCAGAGGTTGCGAACCCCCCCGCGCCCATTGACAGCGCTTTTATCACGGGATCCAGTGCGTTCAAAACTGGAGTAATCGTGGCTGCCGACAATGATATTCAGCCCGGAGTTCAAGCGCTCCAGGGAAAAGGCGCCGGGCAAATGTGCTCGATACAAGCGGGTTGCGGGGAACTGGAGAGCTCCGGTAAAAAAATCGTAGCGATAGGTCTTGCCAAGGGCGCTGAAGCGGCTGTGGAAATCTGGAGGCGCTTCTTCCGCACGCCGGATACGGATGTCTCTGGGGAGCATCGAATTCAGGCCTTTGAAGAAAGCGACCACCGGCATGGTTGTTTTAGTGTGGAAATGGGCGACCATGCCGAGGGCGTGGACACCGGCATCGGTCCTGCCTGCACCGTGCACGGTGATGGGCTCGCTGCAGAGGATCGTCAACTTTTTTTCCAGTTCGCCCTGAATGGTTGCACCCTGGCGTTGCCGCTGCCAGCCCCGGTAGTTGCCCCCGTCAAAGGCGATCAGCAGCCGGATGGTACGGGCGGTCAAGGAAAAAGCGGTGCTCCCATCAATCCGGTGGTTTCCGGGAAGCCATTCATCAGATTCATATTTTGCACTGCCTGACCGGAGGCCCCTTTGACGATATTATCAAGAGCCGACATGATGATCAACCGTCCGGTCCGCGGGTCTTTCTGCAGCGAAATGTCACAACAGTTGGATCCCCGGACATATTGGGTCGCGGGCGGGTAGCCGGCTGGGAGCACCCGGACAAAGGGTTCGGTGGCATACACCTCTTCATAGAGTGCCTGCAGATCGGTTTTCTCGCCCTCGCTGGTGAGAGAGGCGTACATAGTGCTGAGTATCCCCCGGGAAACCGGCAGAAGGTGCGGCGTAAAAGAAACGATAACCGGCTTGCCCGCTGCTGCCGAGAGTTCCTGCTCGATTTCAGGAATATGGCGATGTGTGCCGCCCACCTTGTACGGCCTGAATCCGTCGGTAACCTCGCAGTAAAGAGTGGCCACGCTGGCTGTCCTTCCCGCGCCGGAGGTCCCGGACTTGGAATCGATGATCAGGGTGCTCGGGTCGATCAGGTTTTTCCGGAGCAACGGGGTCAGGGCGAGGATAACCGAGGTTGGATAACAACCTGGATTGGCAGTCAGTCTCGCTGCCCGGATGCGATCCCGGTAGAGTTCAGGGAGACCATAGGCGGCTTCCGCGAGCAGCTGGGGGCTCGAATGTTCCTGATACCATGTTTCGTAGACAGCAGGATCATGTATTCGGTAATCGGCACTCAGATCGACCACCTTTTTTCCTGCAGCGAGGAGCTGGGGGACAATATCCATGGCGGTCTTATGGGGGACAGCGGTGAAGAAAAAATCCGCTCGCTCGATGAGCGCTTCCACTGTCAGATTTTCACAATGGATATCCACTCGTTTCCGTAGATTCGGGAACACTTCGGCAAGTGGTTTTCCCGAATACTGCCGTGAGGTGGCGGCGGTAATGCGAACCTCGGGATGACCGGCCAAGAGTCTTGCCAATTCCACTCCGGTATAGCCGGAGGCGCCTACAATACCAACGTGTAACATGATATCTTACTTCCTCCTGAACTCAAGCGAGACAGGGATGGGTTTTAAAAAAAAAGGGAATAACGAAGCATTTCGTTATTCCCTGAGCATGAAAAATTGCTGGAAGAAAGTTGTAGCGAGCAGCTCCGATAACTGCGATGTTATCGTTTGGAGAACTGAAAGCGTGCTCGAGCGCCGCGTTGGCCGTATTTTTTCCGCTCTTTAGCCCGCTGGTCACGGGTCAATAGGCCGGCTCTTTTGAGCGACACACGCATTTCAGGGTTCAATTCCTGCAACGCCCTGGCAATGCCATGGACTAAAGCATCAATCTGTGCCGACTTGCCACCACCTTTCACGGTGGCGTGAACATCATATTGATCCGTGGTCTCGGTAACGACAAAGGGTTTAGCGACCTTTGGCTCGAAAAAAATGTTGCCGAAGTACTGGTCTAGCGGCATTTTGTTGATTGCGAGCTTACCGCTGCCGGGTGAAATCCAGACTCTGGCGATTGCTGTCTTTCGTCTACCGGTAGCGTATGTCTTCTCCTGGGCCATAATCATGTACTCCGTTGTCAAATCTCAAGATTTTCAGGTTTCTGTGCCTGATGGGGGTGATCCGTGCCAGTGTAGACCTTCAGTTTTTTCAATTGCGCCCTGCCCAGTTTGTTTTTTGGCAGCATGCCTTTCACAGCCATACGGATCAGTTCTTCGGGTTTTTTGGTGAGAACCTCACGGGCGGTCTGGGTTTTGATGCCGCCGGGATATCCCGTGTGATGATGGTAAACTTTGTTGTCCCATTTGTTGCCAGTGAGATGAATCTTTTCGGCATTGACAACTATCACAAAATCGCCGTTATCCTGAAAATTACAGAAGGTTGGTTTGTGCTTGCCACGCAGGCGGGAAGCGATTTCCGTGGCGACGCGTCCAAGAACCTTACCGTCGGCATCGGCTACATACCATTTGCGATCAATATCATTTACCGGCGTATAATAGGTCTTCATTCTATGGCCTCAGCACTTTAATAAAAAAAGGTTCGAACAGAGGTGCGAACCTTGAAATCTCTCTTGGAGCGGGAAACGAGATTCGAACTCGCGACTTCAACCTTGGCAAGGTTGCACTCTACCACTGAGTTATTCCCGCTTGTTATTTTCCGTAACAGCGGCAGACTCTAACAAGATCGTGGGGTAGGTGTCAATAAAAAATTGTCCTTTTAAATGTTTCCTCACATAAATGAAGAATCAAAAAAACAGGTGAACTCTGGCTGGAAACGGTTGCCAGGCATTGTGAAGCAACATGGTATTCTCTTTGATCTTATTAATAATTTGACATTATTATCGTTGTAAAGCATCTGCACTTTTTAAATCGCCAATCTTCGTGCCAGGTTTACTTTTGATAAAATAAAATCGGTGCCTTGTATCAGGTGTTGAGCCCATCGATAAAATTGACTACAGTTACCGCATAATTTTTTGCGGTTAACACGTCGGGCAGAAATTTGAACCTTTTTCAAAGGATGTCCCTTCCGCTACAAAAACATGAGGTGCACTTTAATGACAGAATCCCCCACCCGGAGATCGTCGCTGCAGCGTAAAACCAAGGAAACCGATATTCAACTTAGGCTCGCTCTGGACGGAACCGGTAAGGTGACCGTTTCCACCGGTGTCGGATTCTTGGATCATATGCTCACCCTTTTTGCGGTTCACGGTTTTTTTGATCTGGAAATTGTCGCCAAAGGAGATGTCGAAGTCGATGACCACCACACGGTTGAAGACCTGGGCATCTGTCTGGGAAAGGCTTTTGATCAGGCACTAGGGGACAAATCGGGCATTTGTCGTTACGGTCATGCCTATGTTCCCATGGACGAAACGCTGGCCAGGGTCTGTGTCGATTTTTCCAATCGGCCCTTTTTGCACTACCAGGTACCGGTGTCTGAGGCAAAGATCGGGACCTTTGACACTCCGCTGGCCAAAGAGTTTCTTCGCGCCTTTGCCCTCCACGCCGGACTGACGCTGCATGTGGACCTGCTGCATGGTGAGAACGGGCATCATATTCTTGAAGCCGTCTTCAAGGCACTTGGCCGTGCATTGGCAATGGCTGCCAGCTTGCATCCATTAGTGAGTGGTCAACTCTCCTCAAAAGGGGTGCTGTAGGGATAATGCAGTTTGGATGTAAAGATATTTTTTTAGTAAGATACGCAAGTCATTTGTCTCATGTTCGGGTAATGGCCAAAATCAATCATAAGTGACATATTAGGAGGATCAGAGTGACGGCAATTTCAAAATTTCAAGTCGGGTTGGTTATGGGTTGTTTCATCGTTGCTTCAGGCTGTGCCACTAAGGAAGGACCCACGGCTGTTTCTACGGCTCCAGATGTCGCAATTACTTGTATTGCCGTTATGCCGGTTCAACCCTCGGTTGAATTTGAGGACATAACTACCCCTGCGGAGAAGAAGACGCTGAAAGACGGGGGGCAGATCATGAACGGGCTGCTCAAGCAATATCTGACGGGTAAGGTGAACGCCAGATATGTTACTGAAGGGCAGGGGAATGTCAAGGAAAGCTGTAATGCCGTTCTTGAAACCACTCTCAGCCAATATGTTGACAGGGTGGGCGGTGCATATGGAGTGAAGGAACCGGCAGCGGTGACCTTTACTTATCGACTCTATGAGGCGAGCAACGGCAAGGTGCTCTGTCACGGTCGCTTTGATGAAAAACAGCAGTCGGTCATGGAAAATTTGCTGACGCTCCCCAAGGCTAAAAGTCGCGGCTTGACCTGGCTGACCGCCGAGGAACTGCTGCGTGACGGGTTGCAGGAAAGACTGGGACAGTGCTCCTATCTTGAGGGCAGCAAATAAAAGGTGCCCTCTCCAGGCGGCCCCGGTGCAACTGACAAGAAATGTGAACCGGCGTATTGGCCGGGCCATGCACGATTATGCTATGCTGGCCGACGGCGATCAGGTACTGATCGCCGTCTCCGGCGGTATTGATTCTCTTGTCCTCGCCTGGCTGCTGGGTGACTGGCGGCGCAAGGCCCCTGTTCACTATGAGCTGCGGGCCGTGCATGTTGATATGGAGCCGGGGACGGATGCTCGGGGAAGCACTGCCGGTCGTGTTGCCGAGATCGTCGGCGCATTCGGCCTAGACCTGCATATCCTGCCGGCCATCTGGCGGCCGGATCCGCAAACACTGCCTTCCGCCGCCTCGGCCCACGACCTTTGTTTTCAATGCGCCCGCTCCAGGCGGACCCAGTTGTTCGGGTATGCGCGGCAGCACGGATGCAACAAAATCGCCTTCGGTCATCACCAGGACGATATCATCGAAACCTTTTTACTCAATTTGACCAGTGCGGGTAATATCAGCACCATGGTCCCCCGCCAGGATCTTTTTTCCGGACGGTTGGCCCTGATCCGTCCGCTCGCCTATCTCGACAAAGGGGAGATCGAACAGATAGGGCGCGATCTCGGTCTGGAACCGGTTCGTTCCGCCTGCCCACTTTCCGAGAAGACCCGTCGTCTGGCCATCCATCAGCTGGCTGAGCAGATCTATCAGCAAATCCCCGGTGCCAAAGAACACATTTTTGCGGCGCTCGGCAATGTCCGCCAGCACTACCTGCTCAAGCAGACCGGCGGCAGGAGACCCTGATGCAAACGGGAAACGATTGCCTGGTCTGCTTTCTCCGCCAGGCCTTGGCCACTATCCGCCGCAGCACCACCGACCCGCACCAGCACTGGCAGCTGACTACGGAAGTGGGAGCTATGCTGTCCACCTTTGATCCACAGATCCCCCCCCCCCGGAAAATGCCGTTCATTATTACCGCCTGATCGCCCGACGGACCGGGGTGGCCGATCCCTATGCCGTTGAAAAGCGCGAGGGCAACATTTTTGCCCTGGGGTTGGAAACCCGGACCAGGGAACTGATTCAGGGGGAGGCGGCCGATCCCTTATTGGCGGCGGTGCAATTTGCCATCAACGCCAATGTCCTTGATGACGGGGCCCAATACCAGCTCGACCGGGAGGCGGCGCTGACATCCTGCCGTCAGCCCTTGGTCGTCAACCACTACCCGGCCCTGCAGCAGAGTCTTGCCCAAAAACCGGACATTCTCTATCTGGCTGATAACTGTGGTGAAATTGTCTTTGACAAGTTGCTGGTCGAGCACCTGCTGGCCAGGGGCTGCAAAGTGACTGTCGCGGTGCGTCGATCCCCGATTATCAATGACGCCACCCTGGACGACGCCATTGCCTGCGGTCTTGACCGAATCTGCCCGGTTATCACCAATGGTGCCGACGTGCCCGGCACACCTCTGGAAAGCTGCAGCGCAGAATTTCAAAGGCACTTCACGACCGCGGACTGCATCATCAGCAAGGGGATGGGCAATTTTGAGTGCCTTTCCGAGGTGGTGGCGCCGATCTTTTTTCTGTTCATTGTCAAATGCACCACGGTGCTCGCCTATCTCACCGGGCGATTCCCCGAGGCTGGTCTACGGATCGGTTCGCCGGTGCTGCTGCGTGGCCAGCAGAATGGGCAGGAACGGACGGGCCGATGCGGCTGGCAATCCTAGCCGATATCCACGGCAATTATCGGGCGCTGCAGGCGGTCTTCGCCGATATCGCGCGGCAGGACACGGATCGGAGTATTTCACTTGGCGATAACATCGGTTACGGACCGGAGCCCGAGGAGGTGGTACAGGCGCTGCGGCAGCACCGGATCGATTCGGTGATGGGCAACCATGAGCTCGGACTGGTCAGCCGGAGTTATTTCAATCGGTTGCATGAGGTGGCCCGCGAATCTTTGGCCCTCACCCGCACTCTGCTCAGTGCTGCGTCTTTGGCCTGGCTTGAGAGTTTGCCGGTTGCCCAAGTCTGCTGCGGCGCTCGATTTGTCCACGGTTGTCCACCCCAATCGATGACCGTGTTTTTGCACGAGCCCACGGATAACCGCTTGCGCCGGATCTTCTCCTCCTATCCCGAATCCATTTGTTTTGCCGGCCATACCCACGGTTTCGGATTTTTTGAGCAGAACGGCCTTGTACTGTCCCGCCGCGTATTGAGGGCGGAACGGGTGCAGCTCGATCCGGGCCGCCGTTATCTTCTCCTGCCGGGAAGCGTCGGCCAGCCGCGTGACGCACTCAACTGGCATGCCAAGTATATGGTGTGGGACCTTGGAGCGCAAACGATTGAAGTGCGGGCCGTGCCTTATGATGTGCAGACCACAATGCGTCTGCTCACAGAGCGACGTTTCCCGGCCTCCAATGCGCAACGGCTTTTCTGGTGAGGGGATGATGCAACAGATCGGCAAATACCAGGTCATCCGCCGTCTCGGCAAGGGCGGCATGGGTTCGGTCTACAAAGCGATTGTCCCGGTGATCGAAAAAGTAGTGGCTGTCAAATTGCTGGATCCCAGTGAACTGATGGCAGATCTGCTCGGTGAGGACCGCCTGCGGGAGATTTTTACCTTCGAGGCCCGAACCATGGCCGCCTTCAACCAGCCTTTCCTGGTCACCGCCCATGACTTTGATCATGACGACCAGGGACGGCCATTTTTTGTCATGGACTATATTTGCAACAATCTCGGCGAGATGATAGGGGAGACCTTCCGGATCGAGCAGGATTCGCGGGTAATTGATGCGCCCAAAGTGCTGCATTACGGCAGGCAGCTCCTTGAGGCGCTTGATTTTCTCCATCACAATGACATCATTCATCGTGACATCAAGCCGCAAAACATCCTGGTCACCGACGAGGATGCCATCAAAATCTGCGATTTCGGCATGGCCCTGGTGCAGGGGGTCGCTTTTTCCGGTCCGGACACGATGCAGATCGGCTCGCCCTGCTATGCCCCGCCGGAACAGCGGAAAAACCCCAAGGGGGTGGATGGCCGGGCAGACCTCTACTCGGTGGCGGTGCTGCTGTACCGCATGCTCACCGGGAAACTTCCCGGCATGCAGAGTTTTTCGCTGTCGCTGGTCAATCCCCGCTATGACCGCACCTGGGATGATTTTTTTGCAAAGGGGCTGCGGTGGAATCCTGAGGAACGTTTTCAGTCAGCAGGCGAAATGCTGGCCGCCTTTGCCCAGTTGAGACTGCAGCCGTGGCAGGGGGCAGGGGCCTGCCGCAATCTGCAGAGGGAGCCCCATGCGCTTCCCCTGCGAATCGAACCGGTCAATGTTTGCGGGTCGCGAGCCCGGACCATCTTTGCGGTCAACGCCTTGTTCCGGCCGATAATGCCGGTGTGCAACCGGCTGGAAGTGTCGGCGGAGACCATACTCGACCGGGCCACAGGGCTTGTCTGGCAACGCCAGGGCAGCCGCTATCCACTGGCCTTTGCCGCTGCTCTCCCCTATGTCGAACAGCTCAACAGGGAAGATTTCAACGGTTGCCGTCACTGGCGGCTGCCGACCGTTAATGAGCTGCTCAGTCTCCTGACCGACGAGGCATCTGTCGTTTTTCCTGAATCTCGGCCAGTCAAATGGCTGTGGAGCTGCGACCGTCATGGACATCATGAAAGTTGGTATGTTAATATGGACATGGGCTTTGCCGGGGTGCAGGACGTCAGCTGCCTCAACCATGTCCGGGCGGTGGCCAGCGCTGTGCTGTGAGAGCTCAAGAGTCACAAGACGTTTCCCCTTTCCATCCACTTGAAACACGACATATGAACTATCCGGTTTCGCACTATTTTCTCGTTCATTCCCTGTCGGCGCAGCTCGCTGGCCAGCATGTGGAACGCTATCTTGCCGGCAACCAGCTGATCAGTTATGCCGAATTCCTGGTCCGGCCGGAGGAAGTCCTCAACGGGGTGGATGAAAAATTCTGGTCGACCGTAGCCCTGGGTTTGGCGGCAAATCATACCTTTGCCCGGCGGATGCTCGACCACCTCCAGGAAGAAGGACTCTCCACCCTTGAGCAACTGCTGGAATTGAAACAGGGCTACACCACCAAAATCCTCCATACGCTGACCCATCTGCTGGACGGTTTCATCGGCGTGGATTCGGTCTTCTACAATCTGGTGGAGGATTCCCATCAATTGAGCGAGGTGCTGGATGCAGCCATCCAGACCACCCCGGCGGAGTACTGGCTGGTCCCGGTGCGGACCGGCAAGCTGGCGGCCTCGGTCCTCCACCCGGTGGACTGAATGCTGGACGAACCTGCTGCTGTCCGTGATCCTTCTCGTCGGCAGATTCCAGGAGGACCGTGGCGCAAGGGACGTACAATGTTGTGCAAACATGGAAAAAATTTGATACCTTGTCGCTAACAGCCGTCAAGGAACCGTAGCCAGCTACAGCCGTGTCCGGCGAAGTTGTTGAATACCTCCTCGAGCCTGACTTCGTTCGCCCTTTCAGACCACCCGTCTACCTTGCAAGGAGTGCGATGCGACTTTTCTTTTTTGGTTCCATACGCAGGAGTCTGATCTCCCTTGTCCTGCTGGCCGTACTTCCGGCACTGGCGATTATGCTCTACACGGGCCATGAGCTGAGTGGCGAAGTGGTGGACGATGCCAAGAGCTATGCCCTGGGTCAGGTGCAGACCATGGCCGCCCATCACGAACGGGTGGTTGATAATGCCCGCCTGCTGCTCATGACCCTGGCCAAATCCTCCGAGGTCCGGAGTCTCGACACGGCTGCCTGTAAACTACTGCTCGCCGATATACTGGCGCGCAATTCCGCCTATGTTTCTCTGTCGCTGGCCAATTCCAGCGGTCAGATCCTGGTTGCGGCTCCGGACGCGCCTGCCGCGAACATCGGGGAGAGCAAGTATTTTCAGGACGCCATGCGGACCGGAATGTTCACCGTGGGCGACTATGCCTTACTGAAAACGGAGCGCCGGGTGGTTGTCCAGTTCGCCCAGCCCATCACTGGCATCGGCTCCAATCCCGTGGGCATTCTGGTGGCCGCCTTTGATTTGAGCTATTTTGGCAGTCTGTTTTCCGATACCCATCTGCCGGAGCGATCGGTGTTTACCTTAACCGATGCCAATGGCATGCGCCTTACCCGTTTCCCGGAAACTGAAAAATATACTTGGGTTGCTGATCTGCCGCAGATGGTGGCCCGCATGTCCGGCCGCGATGAGGAAGGTACCTTCCTGGAAACCGGCGTGGATGGCGTCAGTCGGCTTTATAGCTTCAAACGGCTGTACATTCAGGGGGCCTCTTTTCCCTATCTGATGATCCGCTTGGGGATCCCGGTCGATCAGGCCTTGAGCGAGGCCAGATTCGTGCTGACCCGCAATGTGGCTCTTCTGGTCCTGGCCACGATTTTAGCCTTGGTCACCGCCTGGTTCGTAGGCGAGTTCACCATCATGCGCCGCCTGAACGTGCTGATGGACGCCACCCGTCGACTGGAGGAAGGCGATCTGAGCACACGGACCGGAATCTCTCCCGTGCAAGGGGAGCTCGGGCAGTTGGCTGTCGCTTTTGACAGCATGGCCGAAAGCCTGGAACGCAAGGAAAGAGAGCGGTGTCTGGCCGAGGAGCAGCTCCATCGTCTCAACGAACAACTGGAAGTACGGGTGGAGCAGCGCACCCAGCAACTGGCCGGTGCCAACCAGGAATTGCAGAAGCTTTTGGAAGACCTGCAGCGGGCCCAAAGCCAGCTGGTGCTGTCCGAAAAGCTGGCGGCCCTGGGTGAATTGGTGGCCGGAGTGGCCCATGAAATCAATACTCCGGTGGGGGTGGCGCTGTCGGCCGGCTCCGCTTTGGCAGAAAAAAATCATACCCTTGGTGCGCTGTTTGCCCAGGGCGAGATGAAACGTTCCGATCTGATGCAGTATCTGGATGATTCCCGCGAAGGCACTGAGATGATTCTGGTCAATTTGAACCGGGCGTCGGAACTGATCCGCAGCTTCAAGATGGTCGCCGCCGATCAGGTTTCTGAAAATCGAAGGACCTTTAATGTCAAAGGCTATATCGACGAGGTTCTGCTCAGTCTGCGCCCGAAACTCAAGAAAACCGGCCACCAGATTGAGGTTGTATGTGATGAGAATCTGGTGATTGAAAGCTATCCCGGAGCGTTTTCCCAGATCCTCACCAATTTCATCATCAATTCCCTGGTGCACGCCTTTGCGCCGGGTCAGGCTGGTCTGCTCCGTATTGAAGTGGTCAAGCGCAGCGATACCCTTGAGCTGCACTACGGCGACAACGGCTGCGGCATGGCCCCGGAAATTCGGGACAGGATTTTTGAGCCGTTTTTTACCACCGCCCGGAGCCAGGGCTCGACAGGTCTGGGCTTGCATATCGTTTTTAATATTGTGACCCGGACCCTGGGCGGTACCATCAAATGCGAGAGCACGCCAGGGCAGGGGACAAGTTTTTATGTGGTCATGCCGGTCTGATGTGGGGAAAATGAATGCCTGATTCTGATGAAATCCTGTTCAAGGACGAGCTGCCGGAGCCAACCCGGAGTCCTGGTTCCAGTCTATCCGCAAACGGCGGGCCGTGGAAAATCCTCATCGTTGATGATGAATCAGACGTGCACAATGTCACCATGTACATGATCAAGGGCATGGAATATCTGGGGCGGCCACTTCAGTTCTTCCATGCCTACAGCGGTCAGGAGGCCAAGGCCATTCTGGCGCAGCAACAGGATATCGCGGTCATCCTCCTGGATGTGGTCATGGAGACCGAGGACAGCGGCCTGCAACTGGTACGTTTTATCCGCGAGGAGCTGCAGAACCGCACTGTGCGCATTGTCCTGCGCACCGGGCAGCCCGGCAAGGCTCCGGCCGCCCGGGTCATTCTTGAATACGATATCAACGACTATAAGGAAAAAACCGAGCTGACCCTGGAGAAGATGCTGGTCACCGTCATCTCCGCCCTGCGCAGCTACAATTTCATCACCACCATCGAGAATAACCGCAAAGGGCTGAAAAAGATCATTGAAGCCTCCTCGGATATCTTTGAGCGCCAATCCTTGCAGAAATTGGGGAGCGGGGTGTTGAGTCAGCTCACCTCCATTCTCCAGCTGCGGGAGGACGCCATCTACAGCCATGCCTCGGGCCTGACCGCTTCCGGCATCAAAGGGCAGTCCGTGGTGCTGGCGGCCACGGGGGAGTTCTGTCAGTATGTCGATCGCTCAATCAATGAAGTGGACGCCTCGCTGATGCGCACGGCTTTGGAGTTGGCGCAGACCCGACCGCATGGTTTTTATTGCGAGGGCGGGAAATGCGCGTGGTATTTCAAAAGCCAGACCGGTTCGGAGAATTTTCTCTATTTCGAGATTGCCAAGGAACTCGACGAAAACGACCATGATCTGCTTGAGCTGTTTTTCACCAATGTTTCCCTGGCCTTTGACAATCTCTTTCTCAACAAGGGGATTGAGGACACCCAGAAGGAAATCATTTTTCATATTGCCGAGACCATGGAATGCCGGTCCGCAGAAACCGGCAGTCATGTCCGTCGGGTGGCGGAATACACAAAGCTTCTGGCCGTCAAGTATGGTCTGGGCGAGGAGGAGGCGGAAATGCTCAAGCTTGCCTCCACTCCCCATGACCTCGGTAAAATCGGGATTCCTGACGCCATTCTCAACAAGCCCGGCCCGCTGACGCCGGAGGAATACATCACCATCAAGACGCACGTCTATCGTGGCCATGATCTCTTGATGAGTTCATCGAGTCCGATCATCCAGGCCGCGGCCCTCATTATCCTGCTGCATCACGAACGTTGGGATGGCTTGGGGTATCCTCAGGGGCTCAAGGGCGAGGAAATTCACATTCATGGCCGGATTGTCGGGGTGGCCGATGTCTTCGATGCCTTGTCCAATAAGCGCATTTACCATGCGGCCTGGACCTGGGAAGCGGTCTTTAACCATTTCCGGGAACAGCGCGGCAAACATTTCGATCCGAAGCTGGTGGATATCCTTCTGGAAAACCAGGAGGCCTTCAAGGCGATCTGGTTGAAGTACAACGTCTCTGGCCTGCAATTTTCCTGAAAAGAGGGCTGGAGCTGTCCGGATTTCTCTGCATGCTACCTTCCTGTGTAAAGCCTATCGTTCTGATCCCAGGGAAGCAAGCCGCCTTGCAGCATACAGCGCTCGGTTTGTTGGCGGTAGGCAAGAAAGTGTGCTTTTTCTTGAATTTTTTTCGTGATCCAGGGTATGACAAAAACTGACAATCTCCAGAAATGTTCGGAGATTCCACTGAAACCAGTAACAAAGGAACAGACGGTATGGGAAAAGTAGGAAGAAATCAATCCTGCCCTTGCGGCTCGGGGAAAAAATATAAACATTGCTGCTTGACCGCCCAGCAGGCAGGGACAACGGCCAGTCCGACCAACCTGATGAAGGTTTCGCTGATGGGGGCCATCGAGAAGATCCAGGGGGCAGCAGTCGGAAAGAAAGTGACCTTTCAGGAACTCGGCGTATTCTTTTTGTTCAGCGACGATGCAGGCGATGCCTGGTTATTGGAAAGTACCGAATCCGACGCGGTGCAGGTCGCCAAAGGGGGAGAGGCGCTGGCGGTCCCTATTGACGAGAACCCGGAAACCATCGAAATCAACTTCAGTCATACCTTTGCCCTGCGTGACCGGCAATTTTTTCTCACTGCCTATGCCGACAAGGCCGAAACCCGGCTCGAAAAAGCACCTACCCAGCAGATACATGCCGCCATCCGGCGATTGCGCAAGCGCTATTCCCCGGAAATGCTCGAGCAGATGCATGTGAACAAAGGGGGAGAGACGGAGCCGTGATTGAAGTATCGGGAGGTTCAGGGAGATCTTGGTGGCGAATACTCCCGGTAACTCTGGTCATAGGATACATTTTTTTTCTGTCGAGCCAGCCGGGCAACAGTTTTTCCCTGCCGGAAGTCGTCAATATCGATAAACTGTTGCACAGTCTGCTGGTTTCGATGTGTTAGCCGATGCTTCCGGCGGCGTGCTTGCGGTCCTTGGTGGATGGGTTGGGCAACCGTGGGGAGTGTTGGTGAGGGGCTGAGGGTTTTCTGATGAGTACGTTGATTCTAGGCCAGCAATATCACCTTTTTTATGAACAATATACTGGTGCGGCGGATCGCCCCTGTCTGATCTTCCTTCATGAAGGCTTGGGATGCACCGCCCTGTGGCGGGATTTTCCGGCGCGACTTTGCCAGCGGACCGGCTGCCCAGGGCTGGTCTATGACCGACTCGGCTACGGAAAATCCTCCCCGTTGCGCCATCGCCGCACCATCCATTATCTTCACGAATATGCTCTCCATGAATTGCCGCGGGTCATCGAAGCCCTGCTTCCCCAGCAACCCTTCATCCTTATCGGCCACTCCGACGGCGGCAGCATCAGTCTCATCTTTGGCGCAGAACAGTCACCCTACCTGCAAGGCATTATAACCGAAGCCGCCCATGTTTTTGTCGAACAAGTTTCCATTGAGAGCATCCGCCAAACCGATGAGGCGTTTGCACTCGGCAAACTGGCGGGATTGCGCCGGTACCACGGCGAGAAAACCGAAGCACTCTATAACGCCTGGTCCGCAACCTGGCAGAGTTCGTGGTTTGCTGCCTGGAATATCGAATATCTCCTGCCCGCCCTTGCTGTGCCCTTGCTGGTCCTGCAGGGCCGCGACGATCAATACGGCACCGAGGCCCAGGTGCAGGCTATCGTTGCCGGAGCAGCGGCCAAGGCGACGCCGGTTTTTCTGGAAAATTGCGCGCATGCCCCCCATCAGCAGACGGCTGAGCGGGTTCTGGACCTCATGGCCTCCTACATCGCCCGCATTGCCGGATAAACCCTGACCTGAACGGCCGGTTGTTTATTTCCCGGGCACCTCCTGGTTTCACCAAATATTCGTGACGAGAGAAATTGTATGATGACCTCAATAACACCACAAGGACGATTCCGGGTCGGAATCCATGCTCCTTCCTACCAGGTAATCAACCTGCGCGAACACGACCATGTCTTCCCTCTCGGGGTCTTGCCTGACAATACCCCGGTCGTCAACCAGGAGAATTTTCCCCAAAGCGATATCGTTGTGGAGAACGCTCGAACCATTTACGAGATTCTCAACCCGTTGCCGTTCCGTGGTTGCACCTATATCGATTCGGTATGGGCGTCTGCCCGGGCAGTTGATCCGGGTCTGATCAGGATACAGGCCCCGCCCTCTGTCTCGTTGCGGACGTATTTGGCAACTCATTGTCCGGTGGCCATGGTTCGCGAGATGGTCACCCAGTTACCCCTTCCTCTGCGCTACGAACTGGCGGCAACTTCCACCGATCCCCAGGAGCTGGTCTGGATGGCGGAGTCCTGCTGTAAAATGGTCTTTGCCGGTGAGGGGGTTCCTGTCGGCCTGCAGTACATCGAAAAGAACGGCCGCAGCCAGGCGGTGATTGATGATTTCGAACTCTTTGAGACCATTGCCAATAATCCGCATCTTCCCGACCTCTATAAAGAAATTATGGTGCTCCGTCCCGGGGTGCAGGGCAGCAGCGAGGTTGTCGGCGATTTTCACCACCATGCCACGGAAGTGTTGGAGTATCTGCGCAGCAACTCCTATATACCCTGGGGCCACTATGCCGCAAATTTTGCCCACACCAGCATCCGCTACCGGATCGCTGATCTCTCCCCTGAGGATATGGAGGGGCTGCGGCATCTGTATTATCAGCGTGTTTTCGTCACCCTTGCCGAAAAGCTGGGGATTGCTCCCCCATCTCGACGGCGGGGGTTATCGCCAGAGGAACTGGAAACCCTGCGGCAGGCAATCCTTGGCGCCATGGCCGCCGGTACCGGGATTGCGCCTCTGGCCACCCTGTGGGGCTGGAATTTCGGCTATGATTTTTCCGGTTCCGGGTATCGTCTGCACGCCTCGCACCAGATGATCCACCAGCAGTACGCCCTGGTGCCGCAATGGGTGGAAGATGCCGATACCGGGAAAAATCCGAGCTATAGCAGCGGAGACCTGGTCGCCGATGTGGTCGAGCGCTATGCTCAGGAGTACCGTTCCGATTTCTTTGCCGATTACCTGGCCGCCCTGGCCAATAACACCCGGACTGACGGCGGTGGCGGCGAGCAATCGCTGGTTGTCTGGCAGGACCACAACGTCTCGTTGTTCGTGCCCAAGGCCCAGGTCTCCCAGTGGGAGCTTCAGCTGATGGTGACCGCGGACTGTGCCGGCGGCCCGGTGGGCAACATCGTCGAGGCGGATGCGGCGGTGCGATGTTCCCTCGACACCGGCATTCTCAAGGCCCAGCAGATACTGGCCGGGCTGGGAGCTGCCATGGTGACCTCTATCGAATATTCGAAGCGACTGGGGGTGACCAATGGGCAGCGGCTCCTCTATGCCTTCCTCCCTAAGCTGCCCTGGTCGATGGGTGGTTTCAGTGAGGCCCAGGGGCGGTTTATTCTCGGTCACTATCCCGAGGATTTCGCCGTGGCCTGCCGCAACCAGCTGCGCGCGGCGTGAGAATTTCACTCTTGGCCGCAAAGAAAAGAACTGAACAATGAGCGCCGACGTGCTACAACAGCCAGGCAATCTTCCTGGTGGTTGCCGTCAGGGGGGAAGGCCATCCGCACCGGGTGGTCGGCGCATATGTATGACCAACAAACGGGTAAACAGACCATGAAGAAGGGATATTACGGACAGTGGGGCGGGGCTTTCATACCGGAAGTCCTGTATGCGACCTTTGCAGCATTGAATACGGTGTATGAAAGCGCCCGGGCGGATGCTTCCTTCTGGCAGGAATACGTCGATCTCATGGGCAATTATTCCTGCCGGCCGACCCCGCTGACCTATGCGGAAAATCTGACCCGGCACCTCGGCGGCGCCAAGATCTACATTAAGCGCGAGGACCTCAACCACACCGGCGCCCACAAGGTCAACAACGTCATGGGCCAGGGGCTTCTGGTCAGACGCATGGGCAAAAAGCGCGTAATTGCCGAGACCGGCGCCGGCCAGCACGGCATGGCCACGGCCACCATGGCGGCCCGTTTCGGTTTTGCCTGCACCATCTACATGGGAGAGGAGGACGTTGCCCGGCAGCGGCCCAATGTCTTTTGGATGGAGAAGCTCGGGGCCACGGTTATCCCGGTCACCGATGGCTCGCGCACCTTGAAGGATGCCATGAACGAGGCCTTCCGCGACTGGGTGACCTCCATGGAGGATACCCACTATGTGATCGGCACGGTCTGCGGGCCGCACCCCTTCCCGGAGATGGTCGCCTGGTTTCAGTCGATCATCGGCATCGAGGCCCGGCGGCAGATCCTGGCGCAGCATGGCAGCCTGCCGGACCGAGTTTATGCCTGCGTTGGCGGCGGTTCCAATGCCATGGGCATCTTCCAGGGATTTCTCGAAGAACCGGGGGTAGAGTTGATCGGGGTAGAGGCGGGCGGTCACGGCATCGCCACCGGTAAACACGCCTCGCGCATGGTCGACGGCAGCGGCGCCAGCGCCGGAGTGGCTCAGGGCTACAAAACCAGGTTCCTCCAAAGCCCGGAAGGGCAGATGCTGGACACCCACTCCATTGCCGCCGGGCTTGATTATGTCGGCATCTCCCCGATCCTGGCTGATCTGGGCGAAAAGGGCAGGGTGCGCTTTGCGGCCGCCACCGATCGCGAGGTCATTGAGGCCCTCAGCCTGACCATGCGCACCGAAGGGCTCATTCCGGCCATGGAATCCTCCCATGCTTTTGTCCAGGCCATCAAGGAGGCCCCGACCATGTCCAAGGACCAGGCCATTATCATCAACATGTCCGGCCGGGGCGATAAGGATATTTTCACCATTGCCCATGCCTTTGACGATCCTTCCTGGAAGGCGTTCATTGTCAAGCGGGCGGAAGAATACAAATAAGCAAACCTGTGATGTGATCATGAATCTGGAACTAGAACTGAAAAAACGGTTGGAGAGCAAACCCATCCTGCTGATGACCCATCTGGTGCTGGGCTATCCGTCGCTGGCGGTTAATCGGGAGGTCATCCGGCAGATGGCGGGGAACGGAGTGGACTGCATCGAGTTGCAGATCCCTTTTTCCGAACCCATAGCCGACGGGCCGGTGATTCTCAAGGCCAGCCAGCAGAGCCTCAATACGGGGATCACCGTGGAAGCATGTTTCCGCTTTGGCCAGGAGATGGCCTCCACCTTTCCCGGGGTTCGCTTTCTGTTCATGACCTATTACAACATTGTCTTCAAATACGGCGAAGAGGCTTTCTTGCAGCGGACTCGCGACATCGGTTTTTGCGGCACCATCATTCCCGACCTGCCGCCCGAGGAAGGGCAGCGCTACCTGGAGCGGAGCAAAAACCTGGGGCTGGCGCCGATCCTCTTTTTCACCCCCACCTCCACCGATGCACGGATGCGGGAGGTGGCGGCTCAGGGGGCAGGGTTTATTTATTGCGTGGCCCGGCGCGGGGTCACCGGCCAGCAGACCGCTTTTGACGACACCCTCAACGACTATCTGGCCCGTTGCCGGCGGAGCACCGACCTGCCGCTCGCCGTCGGCTTTGGCATCAGCAATCGTGAAGATGTGGCCCTGCTCACCGGCCAGGCTGATATGGCCGTAATCGGCACCGCCACTATCAAACTGGTCGATTCCCAAGGCCCGGAGGCGGTCGGGTCCTTTATCGCCGGACTGCTGGCTCCAAGCTGAAGTGGAAAACTAGGAAATAAGGATAGTGCCCATGTGTTTTTCAACACAGTTTGAGGAAAATTAATATTAATTTCAAGCTATTAGTGGCAATCTTACTCTCTGTGGTCCTGTCAGGGTGTGCATACAGTATCGCTGATATTGATGTGACCAAAGTAGAAGCAAGCTGTGCGAGGCAATGTACCGCAACGTACTCTTCCTGCGTTTCCGGCGGAAATCAAGTTGGGTTCAAGACCGAAACTTTACGTGCCTGTAAAGAAGCATACGACGCATGCATAAAAACTTGCCCTGCTAAGTAACCTAAACAATAGAAGGATGTCTTGTTGCGAGACAGAAGGACAGTTTATAGATTTTCGTGGGAAAAAGGGGTCGGATCTATTTTGCCTCAGGTAAAAAAAACCAGAGGCCGGTCGTCGCCCTGATAAAGTCTGCTTATTTTTTAGTCACCTGTACCCACGACATCTCTTCATCATCTCACCTCAAAAGCAAGGAGCACCCATGGCTACAAACAATAACCTCCTTCTTGGCACAGCATCAGTCCTCTGGAATTTGCAATCCCTGTATCCGTCAGCAGGTGCCCCGGAAATCCAGCGGGACATGCTCCACTGCCAGGAGTTGGCCGAGACCCTGGCCGCTGAGGTTGCCGGCCGGGTCGCCGAGCTTGATGCCGCAGCCATCAATACGGTGGTTCAGCGCCTCGAACAAATCGATATTCTTTTGGCTCGGCTGGAAACTTACGCCTTTCTCCATTTTATCACCCAGACCGGCGATGCTGCCGCATCGGCCTTGTTGCAGCAGGTGGAAGAACTGGAGGCCCAGGTCGGCAAAGCCACCATCTTTTTTCGCTTGGAATGGAACCGGCTCAGTGAGGCGGAGGCCAGTCAGCGACTGCAGCACCCGGGGTTACACCACTACGGCTATTATTTGCAGACCATGCGGCAGTTTGCTCCGCATCAGCTGAGCACCAGGGAAGAGGAATTGCTTCAGGATTTAAGGCCGGTGGGGCGGAGCGCCTGGAATCTACTGTTTGAAAAGCTGCTCGGGCAAATGCAGTTCGGACCCGAGGGACGGACTGAAGAGGAAGTGCTGAGCGATCTCTACCATCCGGATCGACAGGTCAGGAAAAAGGGCGCACGGGAGTTGACCGAGGGGTTGCATCGCAATCTCCATATTCTCGCCCATATTTTTAATACCCTGGCAGCGGAAAAGATGATTGAAGATCGGCTTCGTCGCTATCCGTCCTGGGTAAGCGTGATGAATCTGACCAATGGCCTGGAGGATCGAACCGTAGAAACCTTGGTGGAGGCAGTTTCATCTCGCTATAGCATTGTCCATCGCTATTATGGTCTCAAAAAACAACTGCTCGGTTATGAGGAGCTGGTTGATTACGACCGCTATGCCCCGGTGCCGGGTGCGGTGGAGGTGATGATTCCCTGGGAGCAGTGCCGCGAGATCGTGCTCAATGCCTTTGCCGGCTTCTCGCCGGAAATAGCCGGCATTGCCGAGCGGTTTTTCCAGGAGGAATGGATACACGCTCCCCTGCTTCACGGCAAGCGGGGAGGGGCCTTTGCACATCCCTGCGTCCCGGATGCCCATCCGTATATTCTCGTTAATTATACCGGCAATGTCCGGGATGTCTCGACAGTGGCCCACGAGCTCGGCCATGGCGTCCATCAGGTTTTGGCAGCGGAACAGGGCTTCTATAACAGTAATACGCCGTTGGTGCTGGCCGAAACCGCTTCCGTCTTTGCCGAAATGCTGGTGTTCAAGGCGCAGCTGGCGCTTCTGCCAACCCCGGAGGTTCGTCGGGCCTTCATTTGCCAGACGCTGGAGTCTATCTTTGCTACGGTTTTTCGTCAGGTGGCGATGAACCGATTTGAGGCTTTGATGCATGACGGCAGGCGAAAGCAGGGGGAACTTTCGGCGGAGCAGCTCTCAGCGTTCTGGATTGCGACCCAGCAGCCGATGTTCGGCGATTCGGTCACCTTAAGCCCGGATTATGCCATTTGGTGGGCGTATATCTCTCATTTTCTGGGTACTCCCGGTTATGTTTATTCCTATGCCTTTGGCGAGTTGCTGGTGCTGGCGCTCTATGCCCGCTATCTGGACGAAGGCTCTGATTTTGTTGATCGCTACCTGCAGCTGCTGCGGGCCGGCGGCAGCAAATCACCCTATGACCTGTTGCAGCCGTTTGGTATTGATCTTAATGATCCGGCCTTTTGGCATGGCGGCCTTTCCCTCATCGAGCGGATGCTCACCGATGCAGAAATCAAATAAAGCATCGGTCTGAGTACTAGGAATATCAATACAGTAATTGGAATGTCCTTGTGAATGGGAACGTTTCGTCTTTTTGTCAAAACCGCTTGGTTTTTTCTTCTTTTTTGCCCTCAATGTGGGCTTCTTTTCTTGATTTCTAGCTAAATCCCATCTTTTCCCCTTTAATTACCAAAACGAAATACACGACCAGTCTCCCTGCTTTATGGGAGACGTTGTCGTCCTTTGGTTGCAAGAATTTGGTCCAATAAAGTCAGGATGAGCCCTGTTTGACTCGAAAAAATCGGAATGAAAATTGCATAAATTTCAAGATGATAATCAGTATCGTTTCATCAAAAATTTCGAATGATTCCTGCAAGGAAACATCTCATCGTTACTCGAGGAGTATCGGGGCTATGCAGGTGTCTGTCCCTCTATTAATGCTCTATTTTGTTGCTGGATTGTAATGAAAATTTTGTCCGATCAAAGAGATACCGTGCACTATGGCAGCTTTTCGGAAGAAAACAAAATGGTAGCAACAACTCAAAAAATCGATGGTTTTTCGTTAGAAAATATCATCCAGATATTTTCTCTGGAGAAAAAGTCGCACACCCTCCGGATCCGAAAAGGAGAAAAAGAAGGGCTTCTTGATATTGCTGAAGGGAAATTGGTGCATGCTCAACTCGATGCACTGCAAGGAGAGGCTGCCGCTGTTGAAATTCTCATTTGGGAGGATGTTCAGATAGAACTTTTTTCCCTGCGTTCCTGCCCGCATACGATCAACAGCGCCTTGATCAATATTTTGCTTGAAGTCTCCAAATTGAAGGATGAACGTAAAAGTGCCTTTGATGAATCGGGTGAAGGCTTACTGATCTCGGCCATAGAAAAAGCAGAGCAGCAGCAATACAAAGATTCTCATGAGGATATTGTTCAATATCTGAAGAAAAATAGGAACAATACGACTGGCTGGATCTGGTACTCGCGCATTCAGGGCAATGTTGAAAATATGAAGAAGGCCTTGAAGATGGCCGTCAGTCTCAATGCCAGCGATGCATTGGTGCAGGAGGAACGGCAGAAATTTGCCTCTGCCGTTGTCCATCTGACCGATAATGTTGTCAGGAAATGCTACTTCTGTTGGGCACCCCTTAACAAGAACACCACAACCTGCACGTATTGTCATGCACATCTGATCATTTCACAAGGAACTTTGATGCGTTCGGGTACTGCCGACAATCGTCACCTTGAGCAGGCACGAGAGCGGTATGAACGAATTCTGAAAAAATATCCGAGAAGCCTCATCTCCATTTACTGTCTCGGGCTGATTAATATGAACAGTCAAAATTTTCAGGAAGCGCTCAGCTATCTCGATAAAGCGGCAAAAATGGCGCCGGAAAAGGCAGTCTTTGGCAACCAGTTGAAGTTGCTCCTTGATCATCTGGCCCGACAATCCATGAATGAGAAAACTGCGGTTGCGGAGCCGCGGAATATTGCAGAGTTTCCTGCCAAGGAAATCAAGGAGAAAACCCAGAAAATAATTCTGGTTGTGGAGGACAGCGCCACAACCAGGAAGGTTATTTCCATTACTTTAAGCCGTCATGGCTACCGGGTTATTGAGGCGGCGGACGGCCTGGAGGCCCTGAGTAAAATTAGCGAAGAACGGCCGGACTTGATCATGCTCGATGTCATCCTGCCGAAGATGGATGGATATAAAATTTTATCCATTATCAAAGGAAATAAAGAATTCAAGGAAATACCCGTCATTATGCTGACGAGCAAGGACGGATTCATCAACAAAATGAAAGGAAAAATGGCGGGTTCTTCCGCCTACCTGACCAAGCCTTTCGATCCCGATAAAATGATTACTGAGATTGGAAAACATATTAAATGACAGTTGGTTAGCCTGTTACGACGTTAACGCGAAAAAGGAGATACACCATGGCGAAAGGGAAAATATTAGTGGTCGATGACAGCCCTACTCAACTCAACATGATGCGGGCGCCGTTTGAGGAAAACGGATATCAGGTTATCACGGCCTCCGATGGTGAAGAGGCTCTGGCAATGGTGGAGTCTGAAAATCCGCAGTTGGTAGTTTTGGATGTAATTATGCCGAAGCTCAACGGCTTTCAGGCTTGTCGCAAAATCAAAATAATGAAAAAAGAATTACCCGTTATTCTGCTCACCTCGAAAAATCAAAAAAGTGATGAATTCTGGGGCAAACAGCAGGGGGCCGATGTTTATATGACCAAACCCTTTGACAGCCAAGAATTATTTGAAACGGCCGTAAAGCTGCTTTCCTGAGCGCCGGCGTTCCTCGGATTTTGCTTCTTTATTTTTGAGACAGGCAATGGTCAACATGTCCCCACCACAAGTTCCCAATGGTCAGGAGGCGTCTCTCCAAACTCTTCTCGACTCTATCGATAGAGAGACCGCACCTTCACTGAAGCGGGATAGGGAAGTATTAAAAGAACGAGCCACCCGTAATATCAGAAAAAAGAAACCTCATATTTCTTTTATGCTGGGCGAATATGAGATGGCTCTTTCTATCCAATCCGTTCAGGAAATTGGTTATGTGCCCCCCGTGACCCCATTACCGAATCTGCCTCCCTGGATTAGAGGGATTGTGCAAATTCGGGGCGAAATTCTTTCGGTTGTCGACTTTGTTAAGCTGTTTGGCCTCAACGATGAACGAGGCGCCGGTTTCAAACGATCATATATCTTGTTTAAACAGCAAGATTTTAAATTTTGTCTGGTAGTCAACAGAATAACCGGTGTCGTTAACTTTGAAGAACAAAGCGATCACCTGGAAATTTATTCGCCTGAACAAACGGATAACCTGGCGCAGTTGGCTGTCTTTTTTAAAGGTATCCTTGCTGTGGACAATCGGAATATCTGCATCCTTGACACCGATAAACTGGGAAATGCAGCTCTTATTAGAAAATGGCAAACGACATGAAGAATCGTTTTTGTGAATCCATTTTAGGGGAGAGAACGGATGGTGCAGGAAGATAACGATTTTTTCACAGGTTATATCGAAGAAGTACAAACATATATTCCTATTATTAAACAAGGGATTGAGGAACTGCAGACGATTCCTAATAAACGGGAGGTCTTTGATGAAGTGTATCGTTTGGTGCATATTATTAAAGGGGCTTCTTCCATGGTCGGTATTAACGGGCTGAGCCAGATAGCCGCCTGCATGGAGACTGCGCTCGAAGAAATTCAGGAAGGCCAACTGGCTTTGTCCGCTGAGGCTTTTGCGGCGATGCAGGCAACAGCGGACAGGTTTGATCATTATTGCCAAAGTTTGTCACAGGGCGTGTCCGTCGACGATGCAACGCTTCTTGCTGAAACCAGGAATGACTTTGGTGCTATCGGTCCTGGCAGCGGAGAGATCTTTGCCCCCGAGGAGATAAGTATATTTTTTGACGGTGCGGAAATTCCGTTGAACGATCCTTTGACCTCCTTGCCGGATGAAGAATTGCTCGGCGAGTTTCGAGCCGAGGCCGAAGAGCATCTGGAGGGGTTGCATGCGGCCATGCAGTATCTGGAATCACACGTCACTGGAAGGGTTGAATTGAATGGTGAGATCCAAGAGATTGTTCGGAAGATTCGTCGTTCGGTGCACACCATCAAGGGTGCATCCGCTGTTATCGGGCTTGCTGATATTGCTGCCTATGGCCATCTGGTCGAGGATTTCCTTGATTGGCTGTATGAATCAGCCACGACTCTTGACCCTCATCTTGTTGAATTATTGTCTCAATCCCTTGATCTGCTGGCAACGATAATTTACACACCCGCGAGTTTTGACGAACAGCAAGCGGAAAAGATGTTCGCCCAATTCCAAGTCTGCATGGAAGCGCCGCACGAAGGAATGGGTGATCTTCCCCCTGCTGATGACAGTATAGTAAACGAACTGCTCCAAGATCTTCTAGATACTGAGACGGCTTCAGAGAGAGAGGATGAGGATGAGTTAGGGATGGGGGCAGAGGAAGCAAAAAATGCTGGCGCGCTCCAAGGCTCGCTCTTCAGCGACGAAGAAAAACAACTCCTCCAGGATGGTTTTCGAGAAGAAGCGGATGAACATCTCCAGCAATTGCATCAATCAATCCGCATTCTTGAAAGGGCAATAGATGCAGAAGTGGAGTTGAGCGCGGAACATCGGGAAGAGGTCCGGAAAATTCGTCGCTCCGTTCATACTATCAAAGGAGCTTCTGCTGTTATCGGGTTGAATGAGGTTGCTTCGTATGCCCATGGGGTGGAAGATTTTCTTGACTGGCTCTATGAAGGGGCACGGCTGCTTGACCCCATAATGGTTAATACTTTGGCTGAATCACTGGACCTGCTTGGCATGCTGGTGGAATCTGCGGACTCGGTAACACTCGACAGGCAAGCAGATTTAGTCCGACGTTTGTCGAATTTCGCACAGCAGGCTGCTTTTGAAGACCCTCTGATCGAGGAAATGCAAGATGTTTCGGCTCTGCAAGTGGTGCCTCAACCTGGTGCACTGCCCGTACATTTCTTATCAATAGAAAAAGCTTTTGAAAGAGAACCGGAGAGCGCGGCTCCCCAGCAGGCTGTTCCTGAGCCAGCGAATACTATCCGTATCAATCAGTTGCAGCTTGACTCGCTTATCAATCTGGCCAACGAGTTGCTGGTGGGTGTCAGTGGTTTTGATCAGAACATGGGGATGTTCAAGACCGCTTTGGAAGAGTTGGAACTTACCACGCGTCGATTAAAAGATATTGCTTTGGAATTAGAAACAAAGTTCGAAGTCAAAGCGCTCGACCGGCTTTCCCAGCATTTTACTCATCTTGATAAATCCATTACCAATATAAAAACCCATCAGAGTTTTTCCGAATTTGACGCATTGGAGCTTGACCGTTATACCCAGTTGAATCTGATCATCCGCTCGTTGAATGAATCAACCATTGACGCTGGTGCGATCCAGACCAATCTGAGAGGAATCTACAGCGGCATCGGGGGTGACATCAGTCGCCAGTACCGGGTGATTCGGGAGCTCCAAGTGCAGATGATGCGGACGCGGATGATTCCAATGTCCACCTTGACCCCTCGGTTGAGTCGAATTATGCGGGATGTCGCCTCACGGCTGGGCAAGCGGGTTCGGTTGGCCGTTGAAGGCGATCGAATCGAACTGGATCGGGTGGTTTGGGAAAAACTTGCCGACCCTTTCATGCATTTGGTTCGCAATGCCCTCCACCACGGCGTGGAGTCGGAAGAACAACGCCTCGCTCGCAATAAGCCGGCTATTGCCACCATCACCCTCGCAGGTTGCCGTGAAGGCAATAGTATTGTCCTTCGTTTTAGCGATGATGGCCAGGGGCTCGATTTTAATGCAATCAGAGAAAAAGCCGAAAAGTTGGGTCTGGGCGCTTCCGCTGAACAGATGGATGAGCGCCAGCTCACCGAGCTTATTTTTTATCCCGGTTTCAGCACCAAGACGATCAGCGAGATCTCCGGACGCGGGGTGGGAATGGACGTGGTCTGGGAAAACGTCAAAGAATTGCACGGCTCCATTACCGTGGAGACCACCCGAGGTGTTGGAACCACCTTTGTCATCCGTCTTCCCTTAACCTTGGGCGTCGTTCGGGCGCTTATGGTCAAAATCGGTGAGGTAACCTACGGCATTGCTTTAAATGACATCAAAGATATTCATCGTCTGGATGCTCTTGATATCTCAAGAAAAGAAGGAACCTGCAAGCTCGCTGGAGCAACTGTTCCCTGGCATTCCCTGCCCATTTTACTGGGCACGGAGGATGATCAATCCGCAGATTCTCGTTCGCTGGTGCTTGCCGTGGTCACAGAAGGACGAACTATAGCGATAGCCATTCCTCAGATTACTGGCCAGAAAGAAATCGTTATGAAGGGATTGGGAACCCATTTGCGTACGGTTCCTGGTCTCTCAGGTGCGGCAGTAATGGGTGATGGCAGTATTGTTCCGGTGTTGAATATTCCTGATCTCATCCATGCGGCAGAGCGCATTGAGCGTACCGGGACGATCTCCTTTAATGTGGAAATTCCGGCAACCTTCTCAGTCATGATCGTTGACGATTCGATTTCCATTCGTCGGGTCATGAGTCGTCTGGTCACCGCCAACGGTTGGGTGGCGATTGAAGCAAAGGATGGACTGGATGCGATCGAACATTTGGAACTGGGGGAGGTCAAGCCGGATTGTATTGTTTTGGATATTGAGATGCCGCGAATGAACGGTTTTGAATTTCTGGTAAAATTATCCAATACTCCGGGCAAAGAAGATATTCCTGTGATCATGTTAACCTCGCGTGTCTCTGCCAAGCATCAGGAAAAGGCTTTCCAGCTGGGCGCGAGAGCCTTTCTTACCAAACCGTGCAAAGACGAGGAGTTCGTTGAAACAGTCCTTCGGCTTACGGAAAAAACAACCGCCCCGCCGCAAAATGCCAAGCCCGAGGTGATTGCGTGAGGACCTATTTTTTGGCGCTGATTGGCGGGCAATGGTTTGGATTGGACACTGAATGTGTTACCAACGTCGGCATTTATAACGAAAGCAAGGAAAAGGGCAAAAAAGAACTGCTGCTCCCTGATGGCAACCTTGCGACGGTCTGTGATTTGCAACCGCTGCTGGGTGGTGAGCCGGCATCGTGCGCTTGCCCAAGCCATTATCTTATTATCACCCATCAAGGGAGATTTATCGCCTTGGTGATGGCGGGCAAAGGAAGATTCGCGATGGTGGATGATACTTCGCCGCGCGTTTTGCCTCCAGCATTCATCGGGATAGCCAGGGAGTTGATTCCTGGAGCAGTGATTAATTGCACGGATGTAATATTGCAGCTGAATCTTGAAGCTTTGGAAAAAGTCAATGATTGGATGGCCAGCCGCTAAAATTGGAATCAAAGGGAATAGTAACTATGGGGCAGGGGAAAGAGACAATAACGGCTGGAGGGCGCCAAGCGGGAATTCGAGCTTTTCTTGTGTCGCTAGCGGTTGATGACGTTGCCGGCAAGGTATTTTGTCTGTTCAGCCAAAGTCAAGTTGTTGAAATCCTCGGGCTTCGTCCCATTCAACGAATTCCGTTCAGTCCGGCGTACCTGGAAGGGGTGATAAATTATTTTGATCAACTCTTGCCGGTTATCAATCTGGATAAACTATGCAATCGGACAGCAAATCATAAAGATGAGGGACATCGACAACTGATGGTAATTCGCACAGGGAGTGTTGATCCCACCAGTGGTGAACCTCTTAAGGTCGTCATTGCCGCCCGCACCAAGGTGCGCCTGGCGAAATTATCCGCCCAGCTCCTGACGGCTCCCTGCACCGGCCGGGAAGCTCCTCTTTCGCTCAAGAACACGGGGATATTGCGGGGATATTTCCCTCAAGACTCCGGCGGTATTGCTCTGATTGATCTCAGTCGGGTAGCGCTGGGGACATTAAGTGAGGTGGTCGTGGCAGAGGGGAAGCAGGTAGATTGAGCCGAGGCGGTTAGATGGTAGAGCAAAGCGTTCTTGATAATCAGATTCGGGTGGTAACCAAAAAAATGGAGGGAGTTCGCTCCATCTCTCTCGGATTTTTGATGTCGGCCGGCCCCATGGAAGAACCGGAGAAACAGAATGGCGTTGCTCATCTGACCGAACATCTGATGTTTAATGGCACCGAACGGCGGGATGCTGATGAGATTGCCCGGATGATGGATACAACCGGCGGTCAGGTTGGCGGCTTCACTTCCCGGAACTATACCTGCTTTACGACCACCGTATTGGATGATTACCGAACCTATCTCATCGATCTTATGGGAGATATTTTTCTTAATTCGCAATTCCCAGATTTTGCTGTTCATCAGGAGAAAGAGACCATCATCCGTGAACTCAGTGCGCAACTTGATCGGCCCGATGTCTGCGCCCATGAGCGATTGAAAGCACATATCTGGCAAGGACATCCCTTGGGCAGGCCGATCGGCGGGACCATCGCTTCTGTCGCCCAATTACAGCAACATGATGTGGAGAATTTTTTTAAGTCATACTACCAGCCGCGTCGGTTAATCATCGCTGCCGCCGGGAATGTCAACCACCAGGACCTGGTGGCCAATGTGGCTGACGCCTTTTGGATGATGAAGAATGACGACCGCGTGGATGAAAAGCTCGACCGCCCTGTTTTTCACAAGGGAATAACCGTGGAGTGTAAAGGCGTCTCGCATGTGTATTTCTCGATCGGATTGAAAGCCGCCCCATATGCCTCTTATGAACGCTATCTCATCCATCTGTTCACCGCTATTCTTGGAGGTGGTATGAGTTCCCGTCTGTTTAGGAAGCTCCGGCATGAGTTGGGTATGGTTTATGAAATAAGTGCGGAGTACCAGGCTTATAGAGAAGATGGCGTGATTGTCATTGAAGGTTCAACCACACCTGAGCTGCTCTATCCGGTGCTATCCCAGATTCTGGTGGAGATCAAAGGCATGGCCCTGCAGATGCTGCCGGTTACCGAAGAAGAGCTGTGGATCGCGAAGATGCAGCTTAAAGGCCAGCATATTATCTCTCAAGAAAACTCGCATACCTGCATGAGCAGTTTGGCGACTCAGGCCTTGTATTTTAACCGTTTTATCGATTCAGAAGAAATCCTGGCGCAGCTCTGTCAGGTTGATCTGGAGCGGATGAACCATATAACCGCAAATGTTCTCAGTGGCGGTTTGAGGGATTCGGCCATCGCCTTGGTCGGTCCATCCTGTGAATCAGTTTGCAATACAACGGCTCTTGAAAAATTGCTTCGAGAGTTTCAATAAACCATGCAGGCATAAAGGGAGGAAGTACGTATGGCATTGGACAATATCATCAAAAAAAATTGGATAGAAATTCAGAAAAAGAACACGGTTCCGGTGAACGCCATTGGCGTCAAGATCAATCCGAAGGATGAAAGGACGATGAAAGTCTGGAAGGAAGAAGGAATCGACACTTTTACCAAAAAATAAGCACCTCGGTTGAGCGGGGAAGTTTCTTCCCCGCCGCGCTCTATCTTTGAGGAAGCGAACCGATTCGAGAAGAGTTCGGTTTATAATATAGAGGTCTGCTCTTTGCCGTACTTGTCCCTTCTTATGCAGAAGGTTCTCAACGGTCAGTCAATAATAGTAAGGAATCACGGAGGTAGAATGGAAGAACAAAGCAAACAAACGGGTAGGGTTGGCAATCCTTTCTCAATATTGACTGATAGGTTGAACATTCGCGGCAAATTGATGCTGGCATTTATAGTCATGATCATCTTAACACTTGTCGTTATCGTCATTGCGACCATTTCACAGCAGTTTGCCAAGAAAACCGTCGACGAGTTGGTGCAGGTCCATGGAAAAATCGCCCGGTTAAGCCTTGACACCGATAAGACACTCAAAATTATGTACAGTCATGAGAAGGACTTCCTGCTCAATTATACGAGGGTAGGTATCCAGGAAGCCAAAAGCGAATATCTCAATAAATTTATTGTAGCTGGCGGTGAGGCGTACCAAAAACTCTACGAGATTCAGCAGATAGCGCTCAATAAACAAGGAAAAGAGGCTGCGCAAAGAGCGATGGACGCTACCAATAATTATCTGGCGGCATTCCTGAGCACGGTAAACATCCTGGAGCGCCGGGTTGACCCTGAATTTGGCGAATTATCCAAACTGCGTCAGACCATCGATATTCTGCGTAAATCAATGAGTACGGTGGGTTCTTCGAGCGTGCAGATTCTTTTTCAGAATCTCCTTTATCGATTGCAAGAATATCTGTTTTTGCCGGAAAAACTCACTGGCGACAAGGTGCTTGCCGATACGCAGGCTTTTCTTGAAGGCCTCAAAGCATCTGATGAAGGCATGAGTGTTAAAACGAGTATTTTGGGACAGACCGGAGAGCTTTCCAAATGGTTCACCGAAGAGATGAAGACCGATGAAGTCATCAAAAACCGAATCATCGCTTACCAGGAGGCTCTCGAGCAAGCTGACCCGGTCATTCAGTTCTTTCTCAAAGATGCCGGGATCAATGAAAATCAGGCAGTTGCCCGGATGGAGAAAACTGCTGGTTTGGTCCAGAAAATCGTTATCGGCGTGGGACTTGCCGCTGTTCTTCTCGGCTTATTGATTGCATTTGGTCTGGCAAAGGGCCTGACCAGGCAGATCAATTACATCATGGATCTGCTTAGCGCAATGGGTATGGGTGATTTCACGGCCCGTACTGAGGTGGTCAGTAGTGACGAACTTGGTCAAATGGCAACCGCACTTAATGCCATGCTTGATAATATTACCGTTCTTATCCAGAGTCAGGAGGAGCGGGACGCCATCCAGGAATCCATTATGAAGCTGATGGTCGAGATCAGCGACCTTACTCAGGGTGACCTTACCGCCCGTGCGCAGGTAACCGAAGATATTACCGGCGCCATTGCCGACTCCTTTAACACAATGGCCGAACAGTTCGGCGATATCGTCCGTCAGGTCAAGACGGCAACTCTTGCTGTTGATGGAACGGCTTCGGATGTTTCAAAATTGACGGTTGATCTTGCCTCCAAGAGTATTGATCAGACCAAGCAGGTTCAACTTGCTATTCAGGCTATTCAGGCTATGGCTGAATCGATCAGGCAAGTATCTTTAAACGCAGTAAAATCTGCTGAAGTATCAACAGTTTCGCGAACGAATGCCCGCGAAGGAGCCGAGGCGGTTGAAAAGACTAACCTCGCTATGGATGAGATTCGTGAGCAGATCAATGAAACCGCACGTTCTATCAAGCGGCTGGGCGAGAGTTCGATGGAGATTGGAAACGTGGTTGAGATTATTAATAACATTGCCGACCGGACTTCCATCTTGGCTTTGAACGCCTCTATCCAGGCAGCTATGGCTGGTGATGCCGGCCACGGATTCGCTGTTGTCGCCGAGGAAGTGCAGCGTTTGGCTGAGAGTTCGAGTAATTCGACCAAGCAGATCGATATGCTGGTAAAAAGCATTCAATCGGAAATCAAGGATGTAAGTAATCGTATGGATGAGAGTATTAGCAAGGTTGTTCAAGGATCCAGGCTGGCTGACGGCGCTTACGGTAAGTTGCAAGAGATCGAGTCGGTATCCAACAATCTGGCGGACTTAATTGAAGCCATTACTCAAGCTTCGGCTCAACAGGTAGAGATGTCTCAAAGCGTTGTTAAAAATATGGTGGCGGTGGGCGGCGTCAGCAATGAAACTTCTCTCGCTTCGCAGGAAACTGCAAGCTTGATGAATTTATTGAATAAGACGGCAGGGGGACTGCGTGAGGCAGTTGAGGCGTTCAAAGTCGAGAGTGTTCAGCCGGCGTAATCGACGATAGCAGTGTGCATGGTTTCGCTATAATACTATTGGAGAATTTAATGAAAGAACGAGCTCGGGTCAGCTTGCTGGCTTTTTTTCTTGCGTTTACTTCTACATCGAGCCTTTTCGCGGCTGATGGCACGATCAAGCTGGGGGTTACTTGCAGCACGACCGGTAGTTTTGCCGAAGTCGGCGTGAGCACCATTAATACGGCTCAACTGGCGGCGAAGGAGATTAATGCCGAGGGGGGGATAAAGATAGGCAATAAGAACTACTTGGTAGAGTTGGCAATCGTCGATAATGGTTCGGATCGATCGGCAGCTAGCGCCAATATATTGAAACTGATAAGCCAGGAGAAAATTATAGCTCTTGTCGGGCCGCAGAGCAGCGATCGGGCCATTGCTGTCGGTGAAATTGCCAACTCGTTTAAAACACCCATGGTGAGCCCATGGTCCACTTCGCCCTTGACCACTCTGAACCGGCCTTATGTCTTTCGCATGGCGGTTTTGTATGATATCCAGGGCGTAACTACGACCAAGTTAGCTGCCAAGGAATGGAAAGCAACCAAAGCTGCCATTCTGTACGATGAGATGAGTCCGTATCCTACCGGTATGGCGAAGGCATTCAAAGCGAGCTTTGAAAATGTCAATGGGCAAGGCTCAATTGTTGCTTTTGAAACATTTCGAACCGGTGATAAGGATTTTAATAAGCAATTGGCTGCTATTATTAATTCCGGCGCTGATTTTCTTTATACCCCTCAACATTATCAAGAAGTTCCGCTTATTGTTCATCAAGCGAAGGCAATGGGCTGGAAAAAACCCATAACCGGCTCCAACTCCTGGGCAGGAGGGGATCTGATGGAATTGTGCGGGGCGGAATGCAAAGGGATGTTTTTCACAGGCAATTTCGCTGCCGGCGGCACCAAGGGCAAAGCGAAAATTTTTGTCGATACGTATCAGAAAACATATAATAAGCTGCCTGATGAACCGGCGGCATTAACGTATGATGCCATCAAATTTATTGCCCAAGCCCTTAAAAATACAGGAGAGTTGACCGGCAATATTATTCAGGATCGAAAAAACTTGAGAGATCAGCTTGCTGTGACCAAGAACTTTGAAGGGGTCACGAGCACCATGAGCTTTCAGGGCAACGGTGATCCGACCAAATGTGCTGTTATCATAAAAATTGACGAAAACGGCCTGTTTACTACCTACGAAACGGTCTGCCCATAAGGTTTAAACGGGTTTACTGTCTAGAAGTTGTAATTACTTCTTTCACAAGTCCTTAAGGCGCTGCCTCCGACTATGCGGGGGGCAGCGCCCTCAGTCTGTTGTAAGGAACATGTCTCTCATTTAAAGATTACTTTCTAGTTGGTTTGAATATTTCTTCCTTGTTGCACGATGACCATTGCCAGCAGAATAATGAGGATGCCAATCATTGTTTTTAGGGGTGGGATTTCATGATATAGAAGCCATTCGATCAAAATAATCAGTGGCGGATAGAGGTAGGAATAGGCCATTACTCGGGTTGGTCCAAGGTGGAGGGTCGCCCACTGGGAAATAAAAAAGGTGATGATGGTAGTGAAGATAGCGAGGTAGGCAATGCCCAGCCAGACCTTGGCGGGAATCGTTGTCCAAGGTGCTGCCGTCAATTTGGTGCAGGCGAAGAGCAGAAGCCAGAAGCAGCCGGTTACTAGAATCCAGAAGGTCATCACCGCCATGGGCTCATTGCGGTGCAACAGTTTGACCAAAGGCATGTACAACGCCATCAACAAACATCCTATAAAAAAGAGCAGATCCCCGTAGTTCAGTTGCATTGTGAGTAAACGCTGCACATCACCTTCAAAAATGACCCATATTGCGCCGGCCATGGCGAAAACCAGGGCCAGCAAGCGATACTTTCCTAGCCTTTCGTGGAGCAGAAACCAGCTGTACAGCCCTGATATTCCAGGAACTGTAGTGAAAATTACGCCGGTATGCAGTGGGCTTGTGATGCGAAGGGAAAGAAACATCAACCAAAAAAAACTGACCAAGGCCGCACTGATGAGGCTGTAGCGAAGGAGCGCGGCAGGGCCGGGGTAAACCAAACCAAATCGGTAGCGGACATATGGTGCAAAGAGCAGGGTGGCGAGCATAAAACGGATCAGGGTCAGTATCACCGGATCCATAAAGGGTGTGATGGCCTTGCCCACTGTGAACGAAGTGGAGACAAGAAAGGCTGAAAGCAGCATACAGCCGTGAATGAACCAGAGCGGAAAAGGGGGACTCTGCCAGCTGTGTTGATTCATTGCAGGAGTTGCAGCAGAGACTGATGCAGCTTGTTATTACTGGCAAGAATTGCCGGCATAAAAGGGGAGAATTCACCCCCGGATAAATTGGTTACCTTGCCTCCTGCTTCCTCAACCAGCAACCATCCGGCCGCCGTATCCCATGGCTGGAGATCGATTTCATAAAAACCGTCGAGGCGTCCGCAGGCCACATAGGCCAGATCCAGTGCGGCTGCGCCGGCTCTGCGGACATCCCTGACCTGGGCTAGCACCGTTTCCAGTTGCCGCATCACCTTTGGCAGGGTCTGGTGACGCAGATACGAAAATCCAGTGCCAATGAGCGATTCAATGAGACGGTGCGTCCCAGCGACCCGGATTGAATGACCGTTTAGCCACGCGCCCCCATTTTTGGTGGCACAAAACAGTTCGTCTAACATTGGGGCATATACAACGCCAACCAAGGGCATGCCATTTTCGACCAGGGCGATGGACACGGCGAAGAATGGAAAGCCGTGGGCGAAATTGGTGGTGCCGTCCAGGGGATCGACTACCCAAAATCGGCTAGGACGTTCTGAATTATGCGTTGCTACAGATTTTTCTGCCATGACGAATATATCGGGGGTATCTTGGTGCAACGAGGCGATAATCGTCGCTTCTGCGGCCAAGTCTGTCTCAGTGACCAGATTGATATCACCTTTCATGGTAATGTCATGGGGCAGATCGTAACGTTTCTTGATCAACCTACCAGCAGCAAGGGCCGCCCGGCAAGCTATTGTCAAGAGTTCTCGATGTTCGATATCGGTGCAGTGGGCGGCTGAATTTTCTATTCTGTTCATAATTAGTTATGGTTATTTGTTGGAGTGACCAGCCTTCAACCCTCTAATTTGGAAAACATGTGGGGGTATCCTGTGGAAAAAAAGAATCAATTAGGATGCATGCTGGTCATTTCTGGTCATTTAATCTCGGCCAGATCGACAGCGCCTTTTTGTAGACATGGGAACGGGGCAGGTCAAGATCTGAGGCGATGTGGCGGACGGCATCTTTCAAGGTTGTATGGGCTTCATCGCGATACCACAAGAGAAGATCATCGAGATTGTCGGGTTTGTCAGTTGGCTGGGCGGTAGCCCCTTGGATGATCAACACCAGTTCACCTTTGACCCCGTTTTTAACCTGGTCGTTAAGGCATGAAAGCAATCCCTCTAAACATTCTTCATGAATTTTGGTTAATTCACGGAACAGTTGCGCCGGCCGGTTACCGAGGCAAATCTCCATATCAGTCAGTGTGGCGCTGATGCGATGTGGTGATTCATAAAAAACTAGCGTAAAGGGGAGGGCAGAGATGCTGCGGAGAAATTTTTGGCGTTCGCTTTTGTTTGCCGGAGGAAACCCCCCAAAAAAGAAACTCGTTTGAGTCAGTCCTGCAATCGATAATGCTGCAGAAATTGCGGAGGGACCTGCGACAGCAATAATTGGGATACCGGCTTCTCTGGTCTTTTTCACCAGTATAGCCCCGGGATCTGAGATGGCTGGCGTTCCGGCATCAGATACAAGGGCTATCTGCTTGCCGGCAAGCAGCATTTGCAGGAGTTGTTCCGCTTTCTCTTGTTCTTTTTCGCGAAAATAACTGGTCAGCGGTGTTGTGATATTTAGATATCGACACAGATTTTTTGTATGCCGGGTGTCTTCACAAGCTATGAGATCAACCTTGGTTAAGGTTTCAATGGCTCGGCGACTTAGATCACCGAGGTTACCGATAGGGGTAGCGACGATGTACAAAAGACCTTGGTCAGGTGAGGATGGCTGCATGTTGTGAATACCTAGTTTTCAGGCTTGTTGAGAACTG
>Ga0364909_10046_pt1 | contig 53810 bp, 43 predicted proteins | sample SorcelJu500001C3_3_FD_206966 | JGI IMG/M metagenome (GOLD analysis project Ga0364909, IMG submission 206966) | Enriched cells from Trout Bog Lake Hypolimnion, Wisconsin, USA - BchlTB.June25.5000.01.C3 | ecosystem: Environmental > Aquatic > Freshwater > Lake > Hypolimnion/Profundal zone | place... | reverse complement strand
TCTGAGCAAACAGCCACTCTTGGTTCGCGCCGATTCAGGCAATGATGCTATTGAGACCTTGGTCGCCCTGGAAGATGCCGAGCACACCCACTACATCGTCAAATGGAATCCCCGGCAAGGGGACCCCGTTGCCTGGCGCGACAAGGTGTTTGCCGAAGGGCCGGTGAAGACGCCCAGAACAGGGAAACGAGTCTGCACCATTGTCGTCGAGGAACGCAGAGAAATCAGAGAAACAACCTATACCTTCAAGCGAATCGTCCGGGTGACTGAGCGGACCATTGATAAAAACGGTCAGTTTCTTCTCGCTCCGTATATTACCCTTGAGGGTTGGTGGACCGACCTGGCGATGGATGCGGAGGATGTGATCGAACTCTATCGGCAACATGCCACCTCGGAGCAGTTTCACAGTGAGTTCAAGACCGATCTCGATCTCGAACGGCTACCGAGTGGCAAGTTTGCCACCAACGCTCTGGTGATGGCGTTGGGCGCCTTTGCCTACAATATCCTTCGCTTTATCGGGCAAATGGGCCTGATCGCCCCCTTTGGACCGGTGAGGCACTCGGCAAAACGCCGCCGGATCAGGACCGTGATCCAGGAACTGATTTACCTGGCCGCCAGACTGATCAGCTCCGGCAGACGTCTCAAGCTGCGATTCAGCCGTCACTGCCCGGCGTTTCCAGCCTTTGCGGCGTTGTACAGCCGATTGTTGCCCGCGCAGTAAGGTTAAAGCGCCCCTAATCGGCGCAATCAGAGGAGAAGTGCGCGCATTGATCGCGATTTTACTGAAATTTCAAGGAGCATGACACTAATGTCACCGTAGCGTGCGGGTCATACCTGCTGCATGGGGGTATACCTCGCAAAAATTGCCCCCGCCGGACCTTAAAGGGAAAATCCGCCTAAGGCCTTCACTGATTCAGGATATCTCCCGAGCGACTACAGCGTTTTTTTGTGAAGGAAGGAAATAGCTATCGGGTATGCAAGGAGATCCGCGAGATGGTGACTTTCGCCACCCAGAATGTCGTTATGCAACCCCCCTTTACCAAGCTGGATATCCTCATCTGCCGCAACCTGCTGATTTATTTTACACCTGAGCTCCAGAAAAAACTTGTGCAGCTCTTTCACTACACCCTGAATCCGGGCGGTTTTTTGTTTTTGGGGAGTGCGGAGACCATCGGCACCTTCACCAATCTCTTCTCGCCGATGGATGCTAAAGCGAGAATTTTTCGGCGGAGTGAATCACTCAAGCAGGCTCAGTCACTCCCGATTTTAACCAAATCTTTACGTGCCTCGGCGGAAGACTCCAAGGATTCACCGATGTTGAAATCTAAACCTGCTGCCAGTCTACAATCGCTTGTCGACAAGTTGCTCCTGCAGCATTATTCACCGCCTGCCGTGCTGACTAATGACCAGGGCGATATCCTCTATATCAGCGCCCGGACGGGCAAGTATCTAGAACCGGCGGTCGGCAAGGCCAACCTGAATATTTTTGCCATGGCCCGCGAAGGCCTCCGTTTTGCTCTGGGAAACGCTTTCCATAAGGCTGTCCAGCAGAAAGAGGTAGTGTCCGTCAGGAATATCAAGGTCGGGACCAACGGCGGTACGCAGTTTATTGATATTACGGTCCGGGAGGTTGAAGAACCGGAGGCGCTGCGAGGTATGGTGATGATTATCTTTAGCGATGTGGCGGCCCCACCGAAAAGAAAACGCCGGACCGCTTCCTTAGGCACTCCGGCCGACACTGCCAGAGTTCTCGAAATGGAGCGGGAAATCCAGGGCTTACGCGAAGAACTGCAGACGACCCGGGAGGAGATGCAATCTTCGCACGAAGAGCTCACTTCCACCAACGAGGAGCTACAGTCCATAAATGAGGAGCTGCAGTCCACCAATGAGGAACTGACCACCTCCCGGGAGGAGCTGCAGTCCATGAATGAAGAGCTGCAGACCGTCAATGCCGAGCAGCGGTCCAAAATGGAAGAGGTCGATTTGATCAACAACGACATGAAAAACCTGCTCAACAGCACGGAAATTATCACCGTGTTCTTGGACAATCAACTCAAAATCAGACGCTTCACCACCCGGGCGGACACACTCTTCAGGTTGGTCCCAAGCGATTTGGGGCGACCACTTTCCGATATCGTTAGCAATCTACACTACCCCGAACTGTACGTAGAAGCTAAAGAGGTGTTGCAGACGCTGGACTTTACGGAAAAACAATTTACCACCAATGATGGAAGCTGGTTTTCGGTACGCATCATGCCCTACCGCATCACGGACAACGTCGTCGACGGGGTGGTGATTACTTTTTCGAACATCACTGCGGCTAAAGTGTTAGAGGCAAAACTGCGCGAGAAGATAAAACGACTCGAAGAAACACTTGAGGCTAAGAATTAGTTGAGTAGGCATCGATACAGGATAACAAAATCTGGGACACGAGACAGCTAACATGGGTAATACCAAAATCAAACGTGTATTAACTTCCGCCGCTGATCTGCGCAGTCAGGCTGAAAAAATGATGGAAGCGAAAATGTCCAAAACTGTCCCTTCTCGGATGGACGGTGAAGCGCTACGACTCCTGCATGAACTGCAGGTCCACCAAATTGAACTGGAGTTGCAGAACGCGGAGCTTCTACAGGTCAGGGACGAGGTTGAGAGTGCGCTGGAAAAGTACACCGACCTCTATGATTTCGCCCCGATCTCCTATTTTACTCTTGATCAGGACGGGGTTATTCGAGCCGCCAACCTCACGGCTGCCGGTTTCTTCGGAATTGAACGCAGCCAACTGCTCGGCCGGCGCTTCGGCCTTTTTATCGTTAATGAACATCGTCAGGTTTTCTCTGAATTTCTTTGGAAGGTATTTACAAGCCAAGGGAAGGAATCCTGTGAGGTGGGGCTCCTTACAGTGAACAAATCCTCACTCTCTGTGCAGATCGAGGCTATTTCTCTGGGAGCCGGTCAGGAGTGCCGCATTGCCGTCATTGACATCACTAGGCGCAAGCAGGCCGAAGAGGCGCTTCAGAATCTTAATACTGAACTGGAGCAGAAGGTTGAGCAAAGAACTCTTGAACTGCAGGAAACCCAAAAACAGTATCTTTATGGGGAAAAGCTCTCAGCAATCGGCAAGTTGTCCGCCTCCATCGCCCATGAGTTCAATAATCCGCTACAGGGTATCCTTACCGTCCTTAAAGGTGTGAAAAAACGGGCTATAATGTATGAGGAGGACCAAAGGTTGATGGAGGCAGCTGTTGTTGAAGGTGAACGGATAAAGAACTTGATCAACAGTCTCAAGGATTTCAACCGACCGTCCTCGGGTAAAAAAACATTTATGGATGTGAACAATTCGATCGACGCCATCTTGATTTTACAAACAAGTGATTTTAATAGCAGGCAGATTTCCGTGGTGCAAAATTATGCAGAGAATCTGCCAAAGATACTGGCAGTCCCGGATCAGATAAAACAGGTTTTTCTAAATTTGCTGACTAATGCAGCGGATGCCTGTCATGTGCGGGGCTGTGTGATCCAAATTAGTACTTGGAAGGAAAACGACAGAGTAGCTGTGGCGATTAAAGATACCGGTGTCGGGATCAAACCAGAAGAAATGGAGCATATCTTTCAGCCTTTTTTTTCTACCAAACCGGAAGTCAAGGGAACCGGACTAGGCTTGTCGATCAGCTACGGCATCATCAAGCAACATAATGGGGAAATCCGGGTTAGGAGCCAGCCAAGGGAAGGCACGACTTTCACCGTCCTGCTTCCGATCAACGGTGGTGAAAGTACCGTCTCCGTAATGAAACGTGAATCAAAATCCAGCGGGCTTAAACCTAATTCGGTCGATTCTGACCATCGAACCGGCTAGGATCTTGCCAATGAGTCCAGATTATCTATTGATTTTCACGTCATCCAAAAGTCCACATATCTCTGAATTATCTGGACCCAAACTCCTCTTGTTTGGACTAGGTGAACCAAAATAGCGAGCCTTCTTGTTTTCTCGTAAAAGCTAATCAGTAAAGGCTTTCAAGACAGACTGTTTGTCATTTTTAAAAGCCTATTGCGTGGCGTCCTGCCTGAACCACAGATGACAGGATGGTTACCATCACCATCCTTCCCATATTCCCCCTCTGTAATTCCGTCATCAAGAAATCGGATGGCCCCGGTGCACTTGATACATTGATTATGCCGCATGCCACAGCCTATGTATGCAGAATATTCCTTGAAAAATCATCCCGCTGTTTATAGAGCTCGCGCTATCGAGCTTCTTACGAAATTTCAGGATTATTTCCTGAAATCTTGGATTCCTTTAATAAGAAACATTGCTACCGATCTGCAACAAGGCTGGGATCGTCACAACAATTCAAACAAAAAAAACTGTCATTGCCAACGAGTGTGTCTGAAATGAAAATACTCTCATATGGCTCATGATATGCATAGATATAGAAAAGGACCTATGTAGTCAAAAGGTTCAATAATAAACTGTTCGCAATGTACAGGAGGCATGTGAATAAGATGAGTCGCTGCATTGATCTGGCCAAAGTTTGGGGGATTGATCCAAAAAAAAATGAAGAAGATTTTGGATTATTAAATAGTTGCGAAATTATTTTGGAAGAATTGACGAAAATGGACAAACATCTCACGGTGAACGAAGTGCATGAAGCTGTCCGATTACGAATCCCTACAATCCGGTTGCCTGAAGTGAATTGTAACCTCGAACTGTTGGTGGATCGTGGCGTGGTCTCCAGGGTACACCTTGCCAATGATGTAGTGCGATACGAAGTTGTGACAAAAAAACATGGCCATACACTTTGCACCTACTGCGGAGAGATAAAAAATATCAACTTGCCAGAATATAAATGTAAAAACGATTTTTTCCTAATTACCGGATGTAAATTTGAATTTATGGGAGTCTGCGAATCGTGCCAAAAAGAGCAGGCGCAACATTCGGTGGATTCAACTCTGAAATGCAACTTTTGTGAGATGGTTTAACCACAGTTTAGCCCAAAACATGGAGGGTCGAAAAGTACAAGATGGTTTAACAATGTCCCTACCAAAAAAAAATTCCGAGTGATAGCAGTGATCGAAAAACTGCATTGAACTTTCAAGAAACCCTTAAAAGGGGACGAGCGTGCTTAAGGCTTTTAATTTAAAAAAACCACCAAAACAGTCGAGGATTACACGATGCTTTTACATTTCCTGCCTGACATGCATATTTTTTTACACGATAGTTGCGTGGTGGGCAGCACTTTTCCCCGCATCGTTGATTGATGAGTTCGAGCATTCACATCGTACAATATTAATTACAGTAATGTTTGAAGTGATAGGGTTCAGTTGGTACGGATATGCTTGGTTTTGGTCCAGGATTATTATTTGCCAGCCTGCAGAATGGTTTGAACAAAACCAAGTATTTGCAAAGCGATTGCAGTTTGCATTGGTTTCTATCATTTTCATAACAATGATTTTGCCTATATTTATAATGAAGAAAGGCAACTAATGCCACAAACAGCATCCATGCCATAGTTGACCACGCTTTTGACAGCTGTGGCAACCGTGCCCCAAGCGCAATTGAACAGTTTGGCAGCAGAATGCCAGGGAAGCATCTCGGCCCATTTGGCCAGACAGCAACTGTAGGCAAGGGTGAAGCGCTGCTTGCCCGTCACCCAAGGAAGTTTCTCTGTGCGAACTCCTCTGCATCTGCAACAGTACACCCGACGAGGCTCATACTTGAACCAGACAGGAATATTCCACAAGGGTGATTCTGCCCGTATTGAGCGGACATCCAGTTAAGCTACTTTGAGAGCTTCAAGGGCCATAGGACTGATACGACCATTAGCACTATGGCGGCGGTTACGGTTGTAGTCAACTTCAATATATTCGAACACGGTGTGGCGCATCTCTTCACGAGTGGCAAATCTTTCACCGTGGAGTAAACTTGGCTTTCATGAAGCCCTAATTGCTTGGCTGCTGTCGGAACCCCCTTTTCGGCAAGGGCAAGTGATTCTGTCTTGTACTGCTGTGAATGCCGCTGCCTGATCTTGCTTGATTTTATTTTCGTTGTCATCGAACACCTCCGTTAAGGAATATACTCGCTTAACAGAATGTCCTTCAAGAGCGGGCAAGATCACCCGAAAGATCTGCTCAACCTTGAGACTTCCGAAAAAACTCTCCGCCACAGCATTATCTCAGCAATTGCCTTTCCTGCTCATGCTGGCCATTATTCCATGTTTCTTGAATAATTTTTGAAAACAGAGCTGCAATACTGGCTGCCCCTGTCCAAGATGCATGGCACTTGAACCATTTGCTCCAGCTTCCAAGCCGCTTCCAGATGCCCAAGGTTTCCCTTGACTGAACCAATCGGCAACGGATTGTCGAGGGGACGACGTTGCCCCAGAGCCTTGCCGATGGCTTGCACTTCGACAGGATCGCCGACAGCCGTTCCCGTACCGTGTGCTTCGAGGTAATCAATCGAAGCTGGATCGATTCCGGCCATGGCATATGCCTGCACTAAGAGCGCAGCCTGAGTCTTAGGGCTCGGTACGGTTAGACCACTTTTGCGCCCGTCCGCATTGACAGCGGTGTTCGCGACAACAGCAAGGATGGGATTGCCGTCGGCAAGAGCTTGGTCGTAGTCCTTGAGAAAGAACACGCCGCCCCCCTCGGAGCGGACATAACCGTCTGCAGTTGCATCAAACACGCTGCATTTGCCACGCCGAGACAACATGGATGCCTTGGAAAAAATCAGAAATCCATAGGGATGCAGGTGCAGGCTGATTCCCCCCGTCAATGCCTGTGTACTTTCTCCGGTGAGAATCGAACGACATGCCTGATGAAAGGCGACCATAGAGGACGAACAGGCTGTATCTATAGCCATGCTGGGGCCACAGAGGTCAAATATATAAGAAATGCGATTGGCAGCGATACTTGCGGTATTGCCGGTGGCTACCGACGAGTCAATTACAGCGAGATCGTCGGCGAGTCGGTAGGAATAGTCGGCACTGGCAATGCCAATAAAGACGCCGCAGGGGCTGCCGCGGAGAGAGGATGGCCTGATCCCTGAATTTTCCAAGGCCTCCCAGCTCATTTCCAGCAACAATCTTTGTTGCGGGTCCATCAGCATTGCTTCTCGAGGCGAAATGCCGAAAAACCCTGCATCGAATCCCGAAATATCCTCAATAGAGCCCGCGGCAAAAGTGTAACTTGTCCCCGGGTGTTTTTGTTGAGGATGCAGAAAGGCTTCCTGTGCCCATCGTGAGGTCTCGACTTTTGTAACCAAGTCACGACTGGCGAGCAGGTTTTCCCAATATTGCCGACTGTTGGTACCTGGGAACCTGAAAGAGAACCCGATTACTGCAACGCGTTTTTGCGTATAACGCGCACCAGCAATATATGGCTTTGTCATATGTTTCCTTTATTCGTTGACAACCGGAAACCCATAAGGGTTAGTTATGTAATGATGTACGTCAGGATGCTTTCAGCATGAAAGCTACATGAATAGAAAAACATTTGTTTCCAGCAAAAAAACAGCGACCGGGATGCAGATAAATGTATGGGTGTGCTGTTCGGTTTGATGCTGAGATGGTATCTGTACCCGCACCGTCCCATATATTCCGATCACTAAAGCGATACATGTTGTTTTCATGGACAGGGCAAATCTGATAGATATATGGGTAATCCCTGGCCTTGCCAAAGGGCAGTCAAATTTTGCCGCTTCAAGCACATGAAAAGTCTGCGAATTATGGGACAGTTAAAAGTCAAGAAAAAGGTGGATTCATGAAAGGGTGTAGTTTAGCGGGTGGCGGGCTCTGACTTGCCGTTACCTTTCCCAGCCCTCCACCTATCAGGATTTCCAGCATTTTGGGGGCGCAACCCCTGCCTCAATAGGCTTAACAGGCGGGGAATTAGCGATCGGCAAGGGCGTTTCCTGCGTATTCTCGAAGTTAATAGCTGTCGCCTGCGATTCTTGTCCCGACGGGGAAAAAGGCTACGCGTGTATCTGCCCTGCGGCGGCAAACCCAGCCGTGGCTACTGTACCTGCTAGAGCTGTCATTATGAGCAAAGGCCGAATCATATTTGAGTAGGCCATGTTATCCTCCTCATTTGTGTTTTTTGGATACGTCTCCTGAATTGAATCAGGCCCGATACTTCCAAGGTGTAAAATGACGCCATCCTTTTGAGTAAACATTGTTTTGTGCAAATATTATACCGAAACGCATTGCTCTAAGCAGCCTGCTCCATTTTCAACACCAGAACCGATGAGCCATCTATCAGAATGTGGGAAGATCAAGGCGGATAGCAGTGCGAGGGGGAATCAGGTTAGCTTTATTTCAACTCTCTGAGGATGAGTTTTGTATCGGGCGTGATTTGATTGAGGCTAACAAAACTCGAAAGTTTAGGATAAAGTCCTGTAATTCTGGATTTGGCGGATTTAACTCTGAGGCACAGTTTTGCGAGAAGCCAACTGCGTGAAGATCGAAGCCACTTAAACGTGAGGTGGTATGGAAAAAGTGGACACTTTATTAATGACCTTCCCGACAAAAACTGAACCATTGCTAACTTAGTATTTTTTGTCTAAATCCGAAGCAAAGGGGATGGGCATGAAAACAAAAAGATTCACCGTAGAACAGATAATTAGGATTTCACGAGAGGCCCATGCGGGAATAAAGGTGGTTGATCTATGTCGGACGCATAAAATCAGCAATGTGACCTTTTACAATTGGCGCAGCAAATATGGCGGGATGGAAGTGTCCAACGTCAGGCGATTGAAAGTGCTTGAAACCGAGAACAGGCAACTCAAGAACTTGCTTGCTGACGCCATGCTTGAGAATAAGTCGATCAAGGACGTGCTCGCAAAAAAGTGGTAACGCCTGCTGCTCGGCCAAGCGTCGTGACGTATCTCCAGGAGAATCATCGACTCAGCCAGCGGCGGGCCCGCCCATTGCCGGGATAAGCCGGAGTAGGTCATTAAGGAAATTTTTTTATGAACTCAGCGCAATATATTGGAAAGCAAGGAAACCATATTTAATGGCTTCAACTGCACAGAGTAAACAGAAAGTCTGGAAAAAAATGCTTAACCAGCCGATTTAACATACTGGAAATAGCTGCGTTAATGTGAACGTCCTCGCATTTTTCCAGTTATTCCGCAGCCTGGAATCGGCTGCGGAAGGGAAAGGCTCGATCGATTTTGAAGTCATACCGCTGAGGAGCCTCTATCGGGCCTCCGACCTGCTGTCCGCCATCTGTAAGCGTTTGCAGTGGCGCTTTTTTCCCAAATCTTTGATTATTTTTTCCTGCCGATAACCGTGCCTCTCTTTGATTTGACCAACACCTCTTTTGAAGGTGAGACGGCCGGCAATGGCAAGGCCCGGCGGGGGTATTCAAAAGAGAAGCGCGACGATTGCCCGTTGGCGACCCTGGGACAGATGTTGGACAGTAGCGGTTTTATCCGGCGTACGGAGATGTTTGATGGCAATGTTGCCTGAGGTCTCCCCCTGGAAGGAGAGCTCCAAGGGCTTGGCGCGCCAACTGGCGCCCTGATGATAATGGAGGGGGCAGCGTCCTGTCTGTTCGCTCGAGCCTTTTGGTACTGCCACTAAATGGATTCTGGAACCAATATCAATATCAGCATCATGAACAGGATTGATAATATATTTACGAGACGACTTTTGAGTAGTACCAAGCTAAATGTTAACGCATAAAGGGCTATCATCGTAAATCATACAATGATAGCCCTTTATATTTCCTGCCAAAAACCTATTCACCAGTGAAAATTTTCAATAGTCGATAGAAAAAGATGCTTTAAGAAATTCTCTGTTTAACCGAGCTATATTACGAATAGAGATACCTTTAGGACAGACATTCTCACATTCGCGCTCATTTCCGCAGTTACCAAAACCATCTTTGTCCATCTGCAAAACCATGGCAATAGCACGTTTTTTAGCTTCCGCGTGCCCTTGTGGTAAAAGCGCAAATTGGGAAACTTTGGCCCCAAGAAAAAGCATTGGTGTCCCGTTAGGGCACGCAGCTGCACAGGCACCGCATCCAATACAGGCTGCGGCATCCATTGCCTGCTCGGCAACGTGTTGCGGAATCAAAATACTGTTGCCATCCTGAGGTGACCCCGTATTGACTGAAACATAGCCACCGGCTTGAATGATTCGATCAAGAGCGGAACGGTCAACTATCAAGTCCTTGACGACAGGAAAACCTTGGGATCTAAAAGGTTCAATGATGATCGTGTCACCATTTTTGAAACGGCGCATGTGTAATTGGCAAAGGGTTGTTTCTTTATCAGGGCCATGCGCTGTACCGTTGACCACGGCGCCACACATACCGCAAATTCCCTCCCGGCAATCATGATCAAATGCTATAGGTTCCTGGCCTTTACGGGTTAGCCATTCATTCAGCACATCGATCATTTCCAGAAAAGAACTATCAGTGCTGATATCCTTGAGAGCATGTTCCTCAAAAGCGCCTTTAGCAAGAGGACCATTCTGTCGCCATATTTTAACTATTATATTAATCGTTTTTGATGCCATGAGTTATCTTCTGCGTTTGTATTTTATACTTCAGTGATGAATCTGTTTATACAATTGTACAGATATGCATTACTTATAGCTTCGCTGTGAAGGAGTTACATATTCAAAGGTAAGCGGTTCCTTATGCATGACAGGCGTGGTGCCTTGTCCTTTGTACTCCCAAACAGCAGCATGACTGAAATTTGCATCGTCACGTTTGGCTTCATTTTCTTCAGTCTGACTTTCTTCTCTGAAATGTCCGCCGCAGGACTCTTCACGGGCAAGAGCATCTCGAGCAAGCAATTCACCGAATTCAAGGAAATCCGCAACACGGCCAGCGCGCTCCAGCGACTGATTCAATTCTTGACCTGAACCCGGAACGGTTACATTCTCCCAGAATTCGGCTCGAATTTCAGGAATTTTGTTAATGGCGAGGGTCAAGCCTTCTTTGTTGCGTGCCATTCCGCAGTTATCCCACATCACTTTACCAAGTTCGCGATGGTAATGATCCACGGTCTGTCCTGCTTTACCGCTTTTGGTATTTTTGAGCAATTTATTGGTTTGCTCTTTTACTTCATTGGCAACTGTTTCAAACGCAGGGTCATTAGTGTTAGTTGCAACCGGAGGTACCGTGGCCAAGTAATTACCAATGGTATAAGGAAGAACAAAATATCCATCGGCGAGGCCTTGCATCAAAGCTGACGCACCAAGACGATTAGCGCCGTGGTCGGAGAAATTACATTCGCCGGTTGCATACAACCCCGGAATAGTGGTCATTAAATTGTAATCAACCCACAAACCGCCCATGGTGTAATGGATCGCCGGATAGATCATCATTGGTTCTTTAGTGGGATCGCTATCGGTAATCTTTTGGTACATATGGAAAAGATTACCATATTTCCGCATAATGACATCAAGGCCATCGCGTTTGATCGCATCCGAAAAATCAAGATAAACCCCTAGCTTGGTCTCGCCAACACCTTTCCCTTGGTCGCAAGCGTCTTTGGCGTTACGGGAGGCCACATCACGAGGGACAAGGTTGCCGAAAGAGGGATATTTACGCTCAAGATAGTAATCACGATCCTCCAGAGGAATATCAGCAGCTTTCCTGTTGTCGCCTGGATTTTTTGGAACCCATACACGACCGTCATTACGAAGGCTTTCGCTCATGAGAGTTAATTTAGACTGAAAATCACCATGAACCGGGATACAGGTCGGATGAATCTGCACAAAGCAAGGGTTGGCAAAACCAGCACCGCGTTTATAGGCGCGCCAAGCAGCGGTAACATTCGATGCCATTGCGTTAGTGGATAGATAATAAACATTCCCGTAGCCGCCAGTCGCTAGAACAACGGCATGGGCTGAGTATTTTTCAATCTCTCCAGTGATCAAATTGCGGCAGATGATACCTTTGGTAACCCCATCAACAACGACCAAATCCATCATTTCCCGGCGGGTGTACATTTTTACCTTGCCAGCCGCTACTTGGCGCATCATTGCGGTATATGCACCAAGCAGTAACTGCTGCCCTGTTTGACCGCGCGCATAAAATGTTCGCGATACCTGCGCACCACCAAAGGAACGGTTGGCCAATGTGCCACCATATTCTCGCGCAAAAGGAACGCCTTGGGCCACGCATTGATCAATGATATTGTTCGCCACTTGCGCAAGGCGATACACATTGGCTTCACGTGCGCGGAAATCCCCACCTTTGACAGTGTCATAAAACAAGCGAAAGATAGAATCGCCATCATTTTGATAATTTTTTGCAGCATTAATTCCACCCTGAGCAGCAATGGAATGAGCGCGACGGGGGCTGTCCTGGATGCAAAATGATTTCACATTGTATCCAAGCTCTCCCAGCGTTGCAGCTGCTGATGCGCCAGCTAAGCCGGTACCTACGATGATGACCTCGTATTTCCGTTTGTTAGCAGGGTTGACGAGTTTGTTGGAAAAACGGCATTTATCCCATTTTTCGGCCAGCGGTCCTTCAGGTATTTTTGAGTCAAGCTGCATAATAGTATTTTCTTTAGCTATGGGTGGAAGGGGAGTATGGCTTGTTAATGAAGGTTCCCTTGAAAGATAATATCCTTTTAACGGGAGCTTTCAATCGTCTCAAGTAGATCTGCACTAAATCAGAGCAACTGATTTCGCGATATGACCATGAGCAGGGTAATGAGAATAAACACCCCGCCCATGATACCTGCCAGCGCCCAAGTAATCAGGCGTAGGGGATTATCGTACTTCGGATGGCTAATCCCAAAGGTCTGAAGCAATGACCAAAAACCATGGCTTATGTGAATGAAGAGGAGACAAATTCCAGCTCCATAAATGAGGGTGAAAAAGGGATTGTTCAGCACCTGGGTCACAAAATCAGAGATAGTCTTTGTTTCGGTTTTTTGAACAAAATGGAAATTGATAAGATGAATAAGGATAAAGACAAAGATTGCTATCCCTGTATACGGCATTGTCTTTGAGCCTATGGTACGTCCTCCTGCACTCGTTTCGACCTCGTATTTGCTCCCTCTGGCTTTGCGGTTCTCAAGAAACAGGATGATACCCGTAATAACATGCAGGAAAAAGATTGAGAAGAGGCCAAGTTCAAAGATCGGAACGAAAATGCCCAATGAATGCAGATGATGCGCATAGGCATTAAACGCGCTTCTCCCCCAGAAAATTGTACTGTTGCCTATCGTATGGACGAGTAAAAACCCGCCCAACATAAACCCAGTTAAAGCCATGATGTATTTTTTGCCCAACGATGATCGACAAGTTTGAATGAACCACGACATAATTACTATTCCTGAATGAGAGTTGAGAGGGTGAAAAAGTTGATACAAGTGTGGAACAAAATGGACAGTTTGAAAAAAAAAACAAACTGAACGGTCATTCATTAACAGTCTGTCGTTGCTCCTGTCAAGGAAAAAATATTTGGAAAATTTGGGTTTATTATAGGTCGTTGTCACGTAGCTAATTTTATCCAATAAGGTGTTATCCTGCATAGCTTCAGTGAAATGATAAAGGATGAGTTTTGGTGCCAGTTGTTTGCGGCAAGCTCGCTGAACATGGAATGGTCGACATTCTACAAGGTGTTGCCAAGCAGTCGGGCCATGTCCTTGGCAAAATAAGTAAGGATGATATCAGCTCCGGCTCGACGAATTGATATCAGGGTTTCGACCATCACTCGCTCGCCATCAATCCATCCTTTTTCTGCGGCAGCTTTGATCATGGCATACTCACCACTGACCTGATAGGCGGCAATAGGCAGATCAAACTCCTCATGAAGACGGCTGATAATATCCAGGTAGGCGAGGGCCGGTTTAACCATGAGGATGTCCGCTCCCTCGTCTACGTCCATGGTCGCTTCTCGCAATGCCTCTTTGCTGTTGGCCGGGTCCATCTGATAACTGCGACGATCGCCGAATTGTGGGGTACAGTCGGCAGCGTCGCGGAAAGGACCGTAAAACGCAGAAGCATATTTGACCGCGTACGACATTATCGGGATCATATGGAATGAGTTTTCGTCGAGAGCACTGCGGATCTCGCTGACCCGGCCATCCATCATGTCGGAAGGGGCCACCATGTCCGCGCCGGCTTGGGCGTGCGATAGAGCGGTCTTGGCCAATAACTCCAGTGTGGCGTCGTTATCGACCTCATGTCCGGCCAGGCAGCCGCAATGACCGTGATCGGTATATTCGCACAGGCAGACATCGGTGATAACAGTCAGTTCCGGCACTTTATTCTTCAATTCTTTGATGGCCTGCTGGATGATGCCATTTTTGGCGTAGGCCCCGGAACCGAGACCGTCTTTTTTCTCGGGGAGACCGAAGAGGATGACAGAGCGGATGCCCACAGCTAGGCAATCTCTCGCCTCTTTCACCAGTTGATCGACTGACAGCCGGAAAACGCCGGGCATGGAGGTGACCTCCTGGCGGAGGCCCTTGCCGGGCAGAACAAAAAGGGGATAGATCATCTGATCCGGCACCAGCCGGGTTTCGCGGATCATGGAACGGAAAGTTTCAGTCTTCCGCATCCTTCGGGGGCGAAATTCAGGAAAAACCATGGGGCACCTCTGGTTGTTGGTTTTTAGGGATTATGAAAATGAACATGGGGCGGATCTTATTTGACGGCTATCCCCAAGGCCTTCACTTTCTTGTGGAGATGGCTGCGTTCCATCCCTATCAATTCGGCGGTTTTGGATACATTGCCGTCATTTTCTTGAAGTTTGATCCTGAGATAGTCCTTTTCGAACTGACGGCGGGCCTCTTTGAAGGAGCCCAGATGGTGGTATCCCTGAGCGGCAGATTGGACTGGAAGAGGCAACAGGGGGGCATTGCCGAGGAAAAGGGCCACATCATTCAATTCGATATGGTCACCGGGACTCATGATGACCAGCCGCTCGACCAGATTGCGCAGCTCGCGAACATTGCCCGGCCAGCTATGGCGTTGGAGCAGTTGTAGAGCCTCGGCTTCGAATTTTTTTTCACCGAGCCCTTTTTTCCCGAACTGGTTGATAAAGTTCTCCACCAGCAGTGGAATATCCTCACGCCGGTCGACCAAGTCGGGAACCATTATAGGAACGACATTGAGCCGGTAGAAAAGGTCTGCCCGGAAGTTACCTTTGTTGATTTCTTCTTCAAGGTTTTTGTTGGTCGCCGCCAGGACCCGGACGTCAACCTCGATGGTCCGGGCACCACCGACGCGTTCGAATCTTTGTTCTTGGAGGATGCGCAACACCTTGGCCTGGCTCTTCAGGCTCATGTCGCCGATCTCGTCCAAAAACAGGGTGGAGCCGTTGGCTTGATCGAATTTGCCCTTCTTGTTCTCCGTGGCTCCGGTGAAGGCACCCTTGACATGGCCAAAAAGCTCGGATTCGATGAGCTCTTCGGGGATGGCGGCGCAATTCACCGCGATCATAGGATGCTTGCTCCGCAATGAGTGGCGGTGAATGGTCTGGGCCACCAGTTCTTTGCCGGTGCCGTGCCCCCCCCCGGATCAGGACCCATGCATCGGTAGGGGCTACCCGTTCGATCTGATCGCGTAATCTGGCGATAGGGGGACTGGTTCCGGTGATGTGGATTTTGGCCGGGCCACTTTCCCGGAGCAGCCGGTTTTCTCGTTCTAGCCGGGCTAACTGAATACCCTTGTTGACGGAGAGAATAATTTTGTCGTAGGAAAGCGGTTTCTCAATAAAGTCGTAAGCACCAATGCGGGTGGCCTGTACTGCGGTTTCGATGGTGCCGTGACCTGAGATCATGATCACCGGCAGATCAAAACGCTGTTTGATCAATTTCAGGGCTTCGAGGCCATCCATGCCAGGCATCCAGATGTCCAGAAGAATCAGGCTGATATCTTTTTCGTCGAGCAGTTGCAATCCTTCTTCAGCAGAGGCTGCAGCAAGCGGGATGAAGCCTTCATCGGTGAGAATGCCCGAGAGCGCCTCGCGGATGGCGGCTTCGTCGTCTATGATAAGAATTGTATTGGACATCGGTGCAAGAGTCGGTCAGACCGGGGAAAAGGATGATGCTGCCAGGAGGGACGATGTACGGCTCGGCGAGTTTTTCATTTTTATCATATCAGCTATCCAGCGGTAGCTCAACCGCAAATACGGTACCGTTGGGGTGGTTATCCTGGGCACGAATAACGCCGTTATGTTCAGTGACAATGGTGTGGGCAATGGCTAAGCCCAAGCCCGTTCCAGATTTGCGGGTGGAAAAGTAGGGCTCAAAAATTCGCATCTTGACCTCATCGGTGATTCCAGGGCCATTATCCGCCACGCTGAGCCGAATCCAGTGCGGATCTTTCCCAAACCCGAGGTGTATATCTATAGACCCGCCATCACTGAGTACAGAAACGGCATTGTCAAGCAAATTGATAAGAACACGTTTGATCTGAACGGCATCAAAGAGGAATTCTGGAACAGTCGGGTCAGCCAGACTGGTGAGCGTGAGGTGTTTGTGGGCCTCTCGATAGAGGAAAACTATCTCTTCCACCAATCGGCCGAGGTTATTTCGTTCCTTGTGCAGTTTCGGCATACGTGCGAAATCGGAGAATTCGCTCACCAGATTTTTAATTTCATCGACCTGGTTGATGATGGTGGCCGTACATTGGTCAAAAATGTTCTGATCATCGGTGATTTTATCGAGATATCTTTTGCGCAGACGCTGCGCTGAGAGCTGGATCGGGGTGAGCGGATTTTTGATTTCGTGGGCGATTCGGCGGGCCACCTCTTGCCAGGCGGCGAGCCGTTGCGCTTTTTCGAGGTGCGTGAGGTTGTCAAAGACGATGACAAAACCGATGGGGTTCTGCCGGTCGTCGACCATCTGGGTAATATTGACCTGGAGAGAGAGCGTCTCTCCTCGACGGATCGTGACTCGGAGATGCCGTTCGATTGAAGGCTTGCCGGTACTCAGCAGTTCTTTGAGGAAACTCTCAACGATCTGCACATGCTGCTTGGGCAAAGCTTTGTGGAAATCCTTACCAAGGAAAACGGCAGGTTCAATGGCCAGCAAATCTTCGGCAAAGCGATTGATGGTCGTAATCTGGTTGTTCTCGTCCAAGGCAATGACCCCGGCAGCCACATTTTCCAGGATAGTTTCCAGATAGTGGCGGCGCTGTTCAGAGACCTCGTTGCTTTCCTGCAGGGCTAGATGCGCTTTTGTCAGCTGTCGGTTGGAGGCGAGGATGTCTGAGGTCATGGTATTAAAGGAATCGACCAGAAGTCCCATCTCGTCGTCCGTTTCTTTTTCGAGAATAAAATCAAGATCTCCCTCGGCAACACGCCGGGTGGCCTCAGCCAATTTGTTGATCGGTCCGGTCAAGCTGCGAGCTATATAGAAGCCAAACCAGATGGCCCCGAACAGGACCAAAAGAGTGGTGATAAGCAGCATGATAATTAGGCTGACCTTGATTGGGGCTTTGAGCATGCTCAGATGTTTATACCCGGTAATGCCTTCGGACACCGAATGCAGGGTTTCGAGCTTGGCCGAGGGGATCAGCAGGGTGGTCACCAGAAACCAGGTCTGGGGTGGAGAAAGGTTCACCTGTACCGGTACAATGGCCTGAATCAGTTCGCCGATGGTGATACGCTGGGTGACTACTTCGACTCGGTTCTTGTCTGCAGCCAGCCGGAGCGCCTCCGAGGGGATAACCGGGAGGCCGATGGGCAGCAGTCGTGGACCCTTGATAGAGAGCATCTCTGAACGTTCGTTATTAAGCAGGAGGACACTGTCCGGCGCACCGGGCAGATCAATTTTCAGGGTTTTGCTGAAAAACTGCTCCAAAGCGACCCGATTGCTGAGGTCCAGAGTGCCGCTTTCCAGGAGTGAGGCCAGTTGTCTGCCTGCATACTCGGCCTGCTGGCCGGTATCGTGCAGAATCGATTGCGCCAGCTTGAGCGAGGACTGCAAGGATTCCTCCACATTCGCGTTAAACCAGTAATCGATAGAGGTGGAAACAAAGCGCAACGCGATGATGAAAAGAATAGCCGTTGGTACGAGGGAGAGCGAAACAAAGGAGATGACCAGCCGAGTCCGCAGTTTGGAACCCAAAATCTTCTGGTTGCGTTCGAAAACCAACTCCACCAGGTTGCGGAGCACCAGATAGAGCATGAGCAGCAGGAGCAGGCCATTGATATTGATCAGCGCGAAAATCAGAATCGTACTGGAAATGGGGAGATGGAAGTCGCCGCTGAGCAAGCCGCGTTGCACATATCCCAGCAGGGGGATAAGCAGGACGCAGAAAATGATGACATAGCGGATTAACCGCTGTTTCTTTTTTTTTTGTTCTGCAGAGAGCCTGCCACCGGCAATTTTGAGGTCAATACCTGAATTCAATGGTCCGCCAGTCGGTTTCAAAATCCCATAATGAAGAGAAGGGGATAATCCGTTGCATCCCAAAGGGTAGTGAGCCCTTTTTCAGAGTGACTTTAAAATGAATGGCATAGGGGGCCCCGGGAACAAGTTGGTTCAGAGGAATCACCTTGAGACCGTTGAGTTCAGCCATCAGCTGTTTGGCCTGCTCCAGGTCGCCGGTAGTGACGTTTTTGCCGTCTTGGTTGGAAAAAGCGATACGGTATTCCTTTCTGCTCCTGTCGAAAGTCATGGTATGGGTCACGAATGCTTCGACCAGGCTGGTGTCTATCCAGTTGTTACTGGTCTTCACCAGTTTCAGATGGTAGGTAAAGACAGCAGGAATGCCATTGCGGAGGTCATCAAGCATCTCCGGGGTAAAGCAGTTTTTTACGGTCGCAAAGAGCAACAGGTCGTTATCCGAGGTGGTGACGATTATATCTTTGATTTCAGGATTCTGTTCAGTAACGGCAAGGGACGGGGAAGGGAAGCAGAACAGGAACAGGCCGCATAAAAAGAAAAATTTTATATTTAATGATTTCATTAAGTTGTGTGAGTGCTTGGCGTCGGCGTTCTCTGATGTTAGCGTCAAAAAAAAGATAATTATAGCATATACCTGATGGGCGGTTTTTTGTCCACGACAAGGGCCGTTTTGGTCACAGGAAGTTATCGCACCTAAGGGCGTCATGTCACTGGGGGAGTCGACCCTCTATTGACAGCGCTCGCCCACAGAATGGGGTCGAGGTTCGACAATGCGACAATGAGAGGTCTTGTTGGGAACAGGGTGGAAAGAAGGCGGAGGTCTATAGCCAGTTGAAAACAGCAAGTTGAAAGTCAATATATGGCTATCTTGCCTGGTCTGCTACCACTCGACCCGGAGGATGTTCTCCAAAGGCTTGACCCTGGCGATCCGAATCCGGACGGTATCGCCAGGCTCGACCGGGAAAGCAGGATTGGGGGGGAGATCGACATCAAAAAGGCAATCGCAGAGTAAAAGATTGACTCGTTTCGGTCCGATCCCGACCACCAAAGCATTGGTCAACTGGCCTTCCCTGGGTTCAAGGTACCGGAGAATCCAGTAGCGGTGGCGTTGCTGACGAAGCGCATTCGCCCGGCCGAGTTTCTGCTGGATGATGCCGGCAAAGGTCCTGCATTCGTCACCAGAAAAGAGAATGCCCCGGCCGTGGATCATATGGCTCAACTGGTGCTGCATAACCAAATCAAGGAAGCGACGGATTGGCGAGGTAATGGTGGTATAGCTATTGAGGCCGAGGCCACTGTGGGGTTTGGGGTTGGGGGTCAGTTCACCACGCGCCAGGAAGCGGCGCTGCTGGGCAATATCCTGCAGGCTGTTGTTGACTCCGGAGATGATTCGTTTCCTCGGCGGTGGCTGGGAACGGAACAGGCCAGGAGCCTCGCGTGCAGACAGATAGGAGGCGGCAAGGCCATTGGCCAGAATCATCAGTTCGGACACAAGATTACGGGCCGGTGTGTCCATTGGTGACAGGTAGACCTGAATATGTTCGCGGTCGCGGATATCAATATTGACATCCGGTAGCGACAGCAGCAGCGCACCTCGGTCAACCCGACGCTGGCGCAGTTGCTGGCGCACCACATTTAAAGCCGCCAGATCAGAGTCTTTTTCCATCAAGGCGTCGGCCTCACGATAGCTCAACTGGCGTTTTACTTCGATAACGGCGGGCACAATGGTGGACTGCACAATAGTGCCATCCTCTGCCAAGGTGACCAGAAAGCTGATGGTCGGCCGGACCTTACCCTGGATCAGGCTGCAGAGGTCGAGCGACAGGGTTTTAGGCAGCATGGGGATGTGGCCTTCGGGAAAATAGAGCGAAGTCGAGCGTTCCCGGGCCTCGGCAAAAAGCGGACTCTTGAGGGGCACATAGTAGCTGACATCGGTGATATGGATGCCGATTTTAACTTGGCCGTCTGCAGATTTTTCGATATGGAGGGCATCGTCAAAATCACGGGTGAAGGTGCCATCGATAGTGAAGGTGTTGAGATTCCGGAAATCCCGTCGTTTAGGATCAGCGAGCAGTTCTGCAACCGTTGCTTCCCGAAGGGATTCGGCACTCTGGATGCAGGCCTCGGGGAACTCCACCGGCTGCTCAGATCTGAGCAGGGCCAGATTTTCATCCTGATCCCAGACTTTCGCTTTGACCAGGAGCTCAAATCCAGCATTGGGCGAGGTGAGACCAGCTTTTTTCATAACCTGCCGGATAAACTCGTCCTCTGTGCTTTCGCTACCGAACAGCACAGACTGGCTGAGCCATTGCAGGCAACGCTCCCGGTCCGGCCACTCATCCGCGTTGAGAGGGATGCTGTGCATGAGTTTTTGCAGGTTGTCAGCTGTCTGTTCCAGCATTTGCGCCTTTGCCTGTTCCTTTTGCCGCTGGGTTTGCAACTGCGCAACCTGTTCGGGGGTGTGAGCGGTTATCTTGCCGTTTTTGTATTTAAAGAAAAGAGTGTCGGCAAAAATTGCCCGAAGAAAGGCAGCCCGCTGGTCGTCGTTTACTGCGCCGCCGAAGTGCAGCTCGGCCAGGAAATCCAGGGAAAATTCGTCCTCGGCTGCCTCGCTGACAATTTCCCAGAGTTCGTTGAGAGTGATTGCCGCGGTCAGCGCTGTCCGGTCGGCGGCGCATTGGTGCAGTTGAGTGGCCAGTATGTCCCGACTCAAATTTTGCGGATACGGTTGCCGGGAGGTGAGGAGGACCCGTGATTCCGGCAGATTGATTTCCCGTCCGTTCTGATTGAGGAGGTGGATCTTTTTATCGGCGAGGCCGATAACGAGGCCGCAGTAAAACCTGCCGCCATCTATGAATTCAATGAGACTGCCGGGGAATATCATCTTTTTAACACATTGCGAAGTTCTAAGGTCATGGGTAAGCTACAGTGGATAGCAGGATTCCACCCCTTTGTCATTATTTTCTTCGGGGAATGTCCCGAAACTCCTTCAATTACAGGATACCGTCAAGTGGATAGTTCTCCCTACCGTTCCGGAGTGGTGGCGATCATCGGCCCCCCCAATGCAGGCAAATCGACCCTGCTCAACCATCTGCTCCGGCAGAAAATCGCCATTGTCACCCCCAGACCGCAGACGACGAGAAACCGGATCATGGGGATCGTCACCGGTGCGGATTACCAGATGATTCTGCTCGACACTCCGGGGCTGCATGACGCCAAGGAGGAGATGAACCGGCAGATGGTCCGGGTGGCGCTGGAAAGTTTGACTGAAGCGGATGTGGTCCTTTTCCTGGTTGATTGTGCTGAGATGACAGTCAAGAGGCTGGAAAAACGGTTTGGAGAATTCCAGGGATACCTGAGCGGGATTGGCTGTCCGGTGGTGCTGGCTCTCAATAAAATGGACCTGCTGCAACCGGAACAATTGCTGCCGCTCATGGCCTGGTATCAGACGTTGCACTCCTTTGCCGCCATTGTTCCTATTTCGGCGCTGCAGGGTCTTGGTATCGAAGCACTGACTACGGAACTGGTCACGCACCTGCCCGAAGGGCCGCAGTATTATCCGGAGGATATCCCCACCGATGCGACCGAACGGTTCATTGCAGCTGAAATCATTCGCGAAAAGATATTTCTTTTGACTCGTGACGAGGTGCCGTACTCGACCGCCGTCGTCATCGACTCCTTTGAGGAAGAACAGGCCGGCAGGCCAGTGATTATACAGGCCACAATCATAGTGGAGCGGAACTCACAGAAGGGTATCCTGGTTGGTCAGGGCGGGGGGATGCTGGCGGCCATACGCAAAAGCGCCGCTGTCGATATTGAACACCTGCTGGGGTGCCGGGTGCGGTTGCACCTCTGGGTCAAAGTCAGGAAAAACTGGACAGGCAACCCACATATCCTTCGCGAACTGGGGCTGGCGTAGCGGTCAGGATTCCTGGAGACGACGGAGTGCTGTCGGTTTCCTTGTCCGTGGTTACTCTTTTTTCGGATGAGGGCTGGAGGGCGCCTCAAGACCTTTGAGGGTATGCAGGGCAGTTCGCAGTTGATTGTCCTGCTCAAGCCTTTTGGCGATCTCTTGAATATCCACCACTTTTTCGAAATTTTCTTCCTGATCTTTATAGGCGTCGTTGACTTCCAGTCGAGATGCATTCTTGCTGTGTGTATCGTTGTTGAAATGGCGGGGCAGGTCCTTTTCCCTGAGCGTCTTGAAGGTTGTTGCCGGTTCGCTTGGGGTGTCTGAGAGCGAAGTCAGCGGCACCACCATGTCGGGTTTGATGCCGGTGGCCTGTATCGACTCGCCGCTGGGGGTGTAGTACTTGGCGGTGGTCAGTCTGATGCCTGCGCCATCCGGCAGAGGTAGGATGGTTTGCACGGAGCCCTTACCGAAGGTGGTCGTGCCCATAATGATCGCCCGTTTGTGATCCTGGAGGGCGCCAGCTACAATCTCGGAGCCGCTGGCGGAACCCCCGTTGACCAGCACGACCATGGGGAAACCGCTCTTGCTGCCATCCGGATGAGCCTCATACACCATCTGTTCCTGGTTGTTTCTTCCCTTGGTCGAAACGATGACCCCCCTGTCAAGGAAGATATCGGCAACCTTGACCGCTTGGTCGAGCAACCCACCAGGGTTGTTGCGTAAATCAAGCACGAGACCTTGGAGGGGATATTTTTTTCTGAAGCTTTTCAGAGCGCTGTTGACATCTTTTGTGGTTGTTGCCTGAAAGTTGGAAACCCGAATGTAGAGAATGCCGGGCTCCAACTCCATGGATTTGACTGAAATCAGGGGGATAGCCTCTCTGACCAGGGTCAAGTCCTTGGTGTCCTTCCAACCCTCACGGTGAATGCTGATGTTCACGGTGGTGCCTTTGATACCTCGCAGTTTTTTGACGGCTTCCATGAGTGTCATGGTTTTGGTGAGTTCTCCGTTGATCCGGATGATCTGGTCTCCTGATTTAATGCCCTGTTTGTCTGCCGGGGTGCCTTCAATAGGAGCCACGGCGGTCAGGACACCGTTGCGAACGGAGATTTCGATGCCGATCCCGGTGAAACTGCCTGAGGTTTCCTCCTCAAGGCTCTTGAAATCCTCTGGAGTCATATAGGCCGAATGAGGGTCGAGCGAACTGACCATCCCGTTGATCGCCCCGTTGATCACCTTGCTGGAATTGACCTCGTCGACATAATACTGCTGGATCAGGGTCAGGACATTGGCAAATGTCTCCAGGTTCTTGTAGGTGTCGCGTTCCTGTTTGCTCTCATCGGCAAAGACGGAACTTCCACAGAAGCAGAAAAAAATAACCAGAAGAATAATAGGGCGTTTCATGTGGCAGTCGGAAAACGGGGTGAATGAGATGAAGAGTGATTCGTACAGAATGGCAAGAAAGCGAGCAGTGAGCAACGCTTGCCGACATTGTTCCATGGTCGGTTAACTGTCGTCAACTTAACGGGAAACAAAGGGTGAGGCAACGGTTATTCACCATGGGCGGAAAAAATACAATGGCGGAGCGGCCGGAATGATCAGTTGCCGGCCAAGGTTCCTGGCTTGAGCCAGTCAAGCGGATTTTCGGCGACCTCGCCGTGGCGTATCTCAAAATACAGTCCCTTGCCGAAGAGAGTCGCGTTTTTACCGGTGAGGCCGATGATCTGCCCCTGTCTGACAGCATCGCCTTCTTTGACGCGTAGTTGGTCGAATCTGGCGGTGATGCTATAGTACTGCTGATCATGGTCGATAATGACCATTTTACCGTAGCCGCGCATGGTTCCGGCAAAGATGACTTCGCCGTCATACACGGCGTAGGCTTCGGTTCTGTTCGGGCTATTGATGGTGATGCCGTTGGTTAGGGTGGCGTCATCAGGTGTAGACGATTCTTGTTGGAACCGGCTGGTCACTTCTCCCCACACCGGCGGAGGCAGCATGCCTTTGAGGAGTGAAAAAGCGCGGGTCTTCTGTTCCTGTGTCCTGTTGCTACTGCTCCTGGTCAGGGTGGAAGTGAGATTGTTTTCCGCTTTTTTCATCTCTTTCAGGGCCTGCTCATATAAGCCCCTCTGGGTCTGGACCCGTTTTAACAAATTGTTTTTCTCTTCGGCGGTCTGTTGCAGGAGGCGGTTTTCCTTGTCAGCGTCCGCCAGAAAATTTTCCAGGACCGCCTTTTCCAGTTCATGGGCACGCTTGATCCTATCGATGGCGGTGACGCTTTCCCGGTATGCATTAAAAATGGAATGGTCGTAGGTGATGAGCGATTGGAAGGCATCGTTGGTCAGCAGCAGATCAGGCAGGGTTTTACTGGAAAAACTCATGTTTATGAATCCAGTTTTCCCCATAAGATAAAAGGCTTTTAAACGTCTTGTCAGGTGCTGCTGCAATGCCTGGTTTTTTTGTATGACCGCTGCGAGTTCCTTTTCTTTGGCGCCGATCACCCGCTCCTGTTCCCGGACTCGAGTTTTAAAATCCTCAATCTTGTTTTTCTGTTTAGTGATCTTTTCATCCAGGTGCTCCATCTCGCCCAACAGGGAGAGTTCCTGCTGACCGCTCTGATCGATTCTTTCCTCGTGAAGGAACATCTCCTGCCGGAGTTTGCCGACATTGACGGCGTGCATTTGTTGGCTCTCCGCCAACTCCGCCTGGCAAAGAAAGGGAGAAAATAAGCTGGTGAGCATCAGGACGGCAGTAAGGAAAAGGTTCATCGTCGGTCCATCAAAGTTGCAGAATCCTTCTGGTGGTTGAAAAACTCCCGGCCGCACAGAGCAGGGTGGCAATGCCGATGATGGAGAGAATGATCTGCCAGGGGAAAAAGGTAAACGGCAGGAGGGTGAGGGTTGTTGGACCGGCGAACTGGAGATTGATCCAGCTGAAAAGGAGCAGAAGGGCGGCAATACCGCTGCTCGCCCCCAACAAACCTTGCAACGCCCCTTCCATGAGAAACGGCATGCGGATATAGTTGTTGGTGGCCCCGAGCAGTCGGAGCAGTTCCAACTCCTGTTGACGGGACAATAAGGTCAGGCGGATGGTGTGGGCGACCATGAAGGTGGTGGTCATGATCAGCAGTGAGCCGGAAAGGATGGTTACGACCCGCATCAACTGGATAAAGGAATAAAAACGTTCGATCCACTCTTTTCCGTACTGGACCTTGAGGACACCTGGCAGGGTCTGCAGATAGTCTGAAAAGCGTTTAATTCGGGAAAGGCTGTCCAAAGACCGGACCGGATAGACCTCCATGGAGGGAGGAAGGAAATCGGCGGGCACGCCGATCAGCACATCGCTGTTATCGCCGAGTTGTCGTTCAAAGCGCTTGAAGGCCTGTTGGCTGCTGATGAATTCGATGCGATCCACCTGGTCGAATTTGAGGATTTTCATCCGGTATTGCTCCTGCATGGCCGGAGCTGGTTCATCCTCGAGGTAGACGATAAGTCGCAGATCATCGCCGAGTTCCTCGCCAACATGGAGGGCATTGGCGTAGATGAGGTAAAAGAAAGAGAAAATCAGCACCGACAGGGAGACGGTGAACAGGGTCATGATCTGTGATTTCCAGGTGAACAGCATGTTGCGGCAGGTCTGCTGCAAGACAACGGCCAGGAATCTCATACCTTAAACCTCCAGCGACGGGGAGGAGAATAATGCGGCATCCCCTCTGCTGTTGTCCTCGGCCACTCCCGGTAAGGGGGAGAAGATCCGGCCGAAACGGAGTTCGACGACCCGGTGTCTGGTCTGCTGATAGAGGGACCTGTCATGGGTGGCAATGAGGAGGGTTGTCCCTTGACGGGTGAGTTGATCAAAGAGGCCAACGACCCTGCCGGTGGTTTCGGCATCCAGATTTCCCGTCGGTTCATCGGCAAGGACGATCTCCGGGGTATTAGCGACGGCACGGGCAATAGAGACCCGTTGCTGTTCGCCTCGGGACAACTCTTCAGCCCGGGTAGCATATTTTCTAGCCAGGTCGAGTTGGTCGAGCAGTTCTCTGGTCCGTTGCTCAATGAAGGATTTGGTACGGTAGACTACTTCCATGGCAATAGCGATATTGTCCGCCACGGTCCTGTCGGGGAGGAGTTTGAAATCTTGGTAGGCCATGCCGATCTTGCGGCGCAGGAGATGGATGTCTCCATGCGGCAGTTTGGCAATATCGATTCCCGCCACATCGACCATGCCCTTGGTCGGCTTTTCCATGCGGCTGATCAGCCGGAGCAGGGTCGTTTTTCCGGCGCCGCTCATCCCGGTGAGAAAGACGGTTTCTCCCCGGTCGACGGTGAGGGAGATATCCGAAATGGCCTGGACATCGGGCGGGTAGACTTTGCTCACTTTGACAAGATCTATTATGGCGTTGGAATTGTGTGTTTCCTGGTTCATCGATTTGCGACTGCGGTGTTGGAATGAAGGTTTCGGCGATCAGGCCGTCTGCCACAGAAATGTTCGTTTAGGCGGTGATTGTCAATGGCTGATCCAATACGAGTGTGGGCTCACCAAATGTTTTGTACCAGATACTTTGCGTAAAAGATAGTGATCTTAAAATATTCATTTTCCCAAGTCCAGGGCCTTTTTCAACGCCAGGTATCCCTGTTATGGCGGACAAGCTGATCACCGTGTCGAAGATTTTATGTGAGGACGCCCGCGTCTGTAAAGGTCTATAAACATTTACGGTGCGGGCAAGGACCGGTTATATTAGCCTGTCTGCCAGGCAAGGGTGGTTATTCCCGGTTCACGGCACGATTGCCTCGATGGAACCGACAGGGGAGGGGGAAAATATGATGCTGCGCTACAAAGCGGTACTTTTTGATCTGGACGGAACCCTGCTTGACACGCTGGCGGATTTGGCGACGGCGGCGAATCGCGTCCTTGCCGCCCAGGGGCTGCCTGTGCATCCGATGGACGCCTACCGGTATTTTGTTGGCGATGGGGTGCAGACCCTGGTGGAACGTATCCTGCCGGCAGCGTTTCGCTCCCCAACAGTTATTGCAGACGCTGTGATCGCCTTTCAAAAGGAGTATGTGAAAAATTGGCGCGATCGCACCCGCCCTTATCCAGGGATTCCCCAGATGCTTGATCGTCTGACAGCAGAAGGTCTTCGCTTGAGCGTGCTCTCCAATAAACCCGATGCCTTCACCCGGCTGTGCGTGCACCAACTGTTGCCGCAATGGACATTTGATCCGCTGTTGGGTCAGCGTCCCGGGGTGCCGAAAAAACCGAACCCCGCGGCAGCACTGGAGATTGCCAGCCTGCTGGGGCTGACCCCGCTTGAAATAGTGTATGTCGGCGATACGGCGGTCGACATGCGGACGGCAACTGCAGCGGGCATGGATGCGGTCGGCGTTCTTTGGGGGTTCCGTACCGCCGCCGAATTACAAACCGCAGGTGCGCGCTACCTGATTACCCAACCCGAAGAGCTGTTGTCGATTCTTGCCAACACGTAAACTCCCCTGGTTGTCCCTTTGCCTCACCAATAGAGGCAAACAAAAGGCCCGGTCACCTGTATGGTGTCCGGGCCTTTGGGTGTTCTGCGTAACTCGAGAAGTTTACGGGCCAAGCGGGTAGAGCTCTACCCTGCGGTTTTGTTGTTTGCCGGTGGAGGTGGAATTGTCGGCAATCGGTTTTTCCTGGCCATAGCCTTTGGCGGACAATCTCTCCGTGGCTATCCCCTTGTCAGCGAGGTACTTGACCACGGCCTGGGCGCGCAGTGTGCTCAGTTCCAGGTTGTGTTTGGGATCGCCGACCGAATCGGTATAGCCGGCAATCTCTCCTCTGACCTGAGGCAACTGCGTGAGGGAGGCCACGACCCGGTCCAGGGTTTTCAGGGCGTCGGGCAGGAGGATTGCCGTATTGGATTTGAAATTCACTCCTTCAAGAATAATGCCTTTTTTTTCCGGGCAACCCAAAGCATTCACCGGGGCGCCGGCAGGGGAATTGGGGCAGAGGTCCACGGTGTCGGCAATGCCATCTTTGTCGCGGTCCTGCACGCTGCCGGTGGTCGAATTCCCGTTCGATTGCTGGATAGACGAAGGCTGAGCTGGTTTTTTCAACGTATCCAGCTGTTTTTGCAGGGCGTCATTTTCTACCTGCAGAGCCTGCATTTTTTTCTCGGCAGTTTGTATCGCCTCGGCTTTTGCCTGCAGAGCCTCAGTGGTCTCGGCAAGATTTTTTCTTGCCTGCGCGTCGGTGGCTGCCATCTGGTTTACCTGACTGCGGAGGGTTTCTATCTGTTGGTTGAGATTGGGAACGAGATCCAGTTGCTGCTGCAGGGAATTTTTGTCCATCAATTCCTTGATCCGGGTCTGGGCGGCGGTTAATTCGGTTGCCAGGGTCTTTTCTTTATCGTTGCTGGCGGTCAGTGACTGATTGAGGCTTTTCAGGGTGGATTCGGTGGCGGCTGCTTTTTGTTCGGCTGTTTGCCTGGCAGCCTGCAGTGCCTGTTGGGTATCGGTATGTTCCTTCAGTTTTGCCTGGAGGGTGGCTATCTGCTCATCGGCATTGGCCAAATCTTTTAGTTTGGTTTCCGCCTGGTTGAGAGCCGAGCTTTTTTCGGCCAGCGATTTTTTAAGGTCGGCAGTTTCGCTGGCCTCACCCTGGGTGGTTGCCAACAGTCCCGCCAAACCAGATTTTTCAGTTTCAAGCTGCTTGATGGTGCTGGCGTTTGCCTCACCCTGTGCAGACAATTCCTTGTTTTTGCTCTGCTGTTCTGCAAGTTGCGCCTGCAAGGTTGTCAACTCCTCACCTTGCTTGGTTGCAGTCGCCAGGGCCGAAGTTTTTTCTTCCAGCGACTTGGTCATCTCCGCATTCTTTGCCTGGAGTGCGGCCAGATCTTTCAGCCTGGTTTCGGCGCTTGCCAGGGCCGCTGATTTTTCTTCTAAGGAGGTCTTGTGCACCTGCAGGTTTTCCTGGTCTGCCTGCATGGCTTCAAGTTGGCTGGCCAGGCCTATTTTTTCATCGTTGAGTGTGGTGGTCTTGGCCAGCAGTTCGCTCACCTGGCCTTGGAGACTACTGGTGGCGGTCTCCCTGTCGTTGAGCTGATGCTGCAGGGCATCCTTGCTGCTCTGTGCGGCAGCCAATTGTTTTTCGGCCTCTTGCAGAGATGCCTGGGCAGGCGCCAGAGCCGATTCGAGTTCCGTAACCTTTTTCTGGGCTGTATCCGCCGCGGACTTGTATCTATTTACATCTGCTGTTGTCTGTTTGTCCCTTTTGTTGAGATCGGTGATCTGTTTGGATAGTTGTTCGATTTGCGTGGAGCTCTCTTCTTGGAGCTGTTCGAAGGCTCTGTTGCGTTCGTCGAGCATATTCTGCATGGACGCGAGTGCCTGAGGATGGGCCGCCACCTCCTGGTTGAGCAACTGGATGGTGTGGAGCGCTTCATTCAATGCCGCGGTCTTGTCTTGTACCGAAGCTTCCAGCACGTGTTGCTTTTCTTGCAGAGCGATCATCTGTTTTTCTTTTTCCTGGTCGAGGAGGAGCAGTGAATGCGCCTTATGCTCTGCCTGCCCCAGATTTTCCTTGGCGGTCTGCAGGAGGGCTTCGGTCTCCGCCAGTTGAGCCTTTAAGCGATCAGCTTCCGAGTTTCTCTCCTGGATCTGCTGTTGTATCGTAGTGATACGGTTCTCTTTTTCCTGGACCAACTGCTCCGTTTGGGTTCCGGCTGCCTCGATTTTTTTGAGCGCTGCCTGCAGTTGGGCGATATCGGTTCGGGCGCGCTCCAATTCGGTCGTTGCTGTCTTTTTGTCGGCGGCCAGTGCTTTGATCTGGCCGTCGGCCTCCCGCAGCATCTTGTCCTTGGCTGAAACATCGGCGGTTCCGGCATCCAGGAGAATCAAGAGCGCCCGGTTTTTTGCGGCAACAGCCTCCTGGGCGTCAAGAAGTTGGCGAATCTGCTGTTCCTTCTGGCCGAGTTCGACCTGCAGTTGTTGCCGTCCCTCAATCTCTCCAGAGGGCGCTTGCATACTTTGCTGCTTATCGGATTGCTCGGATATTTTTGGCACAGTGGTCGTTTCAGGCGGGGCGTCTGGATTTTTCTGGGGTAAGGCGGTCGGCGGTGCGATCGGTTGCGGACTTGCTGTTGTCCCTGGGCCGGCCGGGAGATTTTTTATCGGTTTTTCCGAGACAGTATCGTGTGTTGGATGCGGTTGCGGCAACGATACCTGGGAATGCTTCTCGGGAACCGGGTTGTCATGGATCATCTTGCTGTTAAAATTAGCGAGCATGATGTATGCCGCAATACCTACAAGGGAGAAGAGAATCAGGCGGATTTTCATAGTGTCTGTTTTTGGGTGGAGGTCATATATAAGGAGTGCAACGCTATTTTATGAACAAAGTTTGAGGAACAGGGTGGAAAGTGGCGGCAGGGTGAGGGAGAGGGTGTTGGGCATGGCATGGCACTCCGCTGCCCACGTCTCGACCACCGTGCCATTGCTGACGCCGCTGCCGCCATAGATATCCTGATCGGAATTGATCAGTTCCCGGTAGGATCCAGGTCTGGGAACGCCGATACGGTATTGCTCGCGCACCACCGGGGTAAAATTGGAGATAATAATGACAAAATCTTCAGAATTTTTAGCATAACGAATAAACGACAGCACCGAGTCGTCTGAATCGTTGGCATCAATCCAGGAGAAACCGGTCCAGTCGAAATCAGCCTGATACAGGCTCGGTTCGTGCCGGTACACTAGATTGAGATCGCGCACCAACCGTTGCAGGCCGAGATGGTGGGGAGCATCCAGTGCTTGCCATTCCAGGCCGGTGTCGTGATTCCATTCCTGCCATTGGCCGAATTCACAGCCCATGAACAGCAGTTTTTTCCCGGAATAGCCCCACATGAATCCCAGGTAGGTGCGCAGGTTGGCGAATTTTTGCCACTCATCGCCGGGCATTTTGTTCAGTAGTGAACCCTTGCCGTGGACCACCTCATCGTGGCTCAGCGGCAGGATAAAATTTTCATGAAAGGCATAGAGCATGCCAAAAGTCATCTGATGATGGTGGAATCGTCGGAACAGGGCATCCTTGGCCATGTAACTGAGGGTGTCGTGCATCCAGCCCATGTTCCATTTGAGGCTGAAGCCCAGGCCGCCGAGATAGGTGGGACGGGACACCATGGGCCAGGAGGTTGATTCCTCGGCAATGGTAAGAACCCCGGGGAAAATCCCATGCAGGACCTCGTTGGTCTTACGGAGAAAGCTGATGGCCGCAAGGTTTTCCCGGCCGCCGTATTCGTTGGGGATCCATTGCCCTTCCTGTCGGGAATAATCGAGATAGAGCATGGAGGCGACCGCATCGACCCGGAGGCCGTCAATGTGATACTTGTCGATCCAGAACAGGGCATTGGAGATCAAAAAGGCGCGGACTTCGTTGCGGCTGTAATTGAAGATAAGGGTGCCCCAGTCCTGGTGCTCTCCCTGTTGGGGATTGGCATGGGCGTACAACTGGGTGCCGTCAAAATAGTTGAGCCCGGCGGCATCCTTGGGAAAATGGGCCGGAACCCAGTCGAGGATGACTCCCAAACCGGCGGCGTGGCACTGGTCGACAAAGAACATAAAGTCCTCCGGGGTGCCAAAGCGGGAGGTCGGCGCGAAAAAGCCCAGAACCTGATATCCCCAGGAGCCGTCAAAGGGGTATTCGGCGATAGGCAGCAGTTCGATATGGGTGTAGCCCATCTCCTGGACGTACGGGATGAGAGTGACCGCCAGCTCCCGGTAGGAAAGATAACGCATCCCCCACTGTTCATCAGCCTCTCGGCGCCAGGAACCGAGATGCACCTCGTAGATGGAGATAGGGCCATCAAGCGCCTGGTGGCGACTTCGGTCGGCAACCCATTCATCGTCATGCCACCTGTAGCGGTCGAGGTTGGCGACCACCGAACCGGTTCGGGGACGCTCTTCCATGGCAAAGCCAAAGGGGTCGGCCTTGTCGAACTGCTGCAGATCTTGAGCAAGGATGTGGTATTTGTAGACAGTGTATTCGGTAAGGCCTGGAATGAAGAGCGTCCAGATGCCGGCGTCCGAGGACTGCATGGGGTGGCTGGAAGTGTCCCAGCCGTTGAAATCACCGACCACCGCCACCTGCTGGGCGTTCGGGGCCCAGACCGCGAAGACCACACCCTCCTGCCGGTCGAAGCTGACCAGGTGCGCCCCGAGTTTTTCGTAGGCCCGTTCATGCGTTCCTTCGCTGAGCAGATATCGGTCGAAATTGCTGAGCCAATCAGCCGGAACAGCCCTTCCGGCAGGGATTTCGCGTTTCATGTATTAATCATGCCTCGTATGGGGTCAAGGGTTGCAAAACGTACCCAACTTACCGCATTGACCGATGAATGTCATGGGAAAATGTCAGTTTTGTGCCCTCCTGCACCTGTCGATAGGGAATGCTGCATCTTGAGAGGAGGGTGCCAAGACCTGATGAAGGATGCCCCCTGCGGTACGGCTTTACTGGCATCGGTGCAGAATGGCGGCGACTTTTTCCGGGGTGGAGTCCGGCAATCGCCAGAGCCGGGCCAGTCCTTTGCTGTTTTCTGCGATCCGGGGGATGTCGCTGACCGGGATGCCCAGGTCCTTCAGGGAAACCGGGGCCTTGACGTGGCTGAACCACTCGCGAAACCGGGTCAGGGTCAGCTGCGCCCCTTGGTCCGTCCCAGAGCTGCCATTCAAAGGAAAGAGGCGTTCGCCCAGGCGAGCGATACGGGTAGCAGTCGCGGTTTCGGCCTGATATTGCAGCCAGCCGAGGATCACCACCGCCATTCCCGCCCCGTGGGGGATATCATAGAGGGCGCTGAGAGAATGCTCGATCAGGTGCATGGGGAAACCGACTCGGCCGAGTCCTGCTGCAGTCAGCCCGTTGAGGGCCAGAGTTGCGGTCCACATCAGGTTGGCCCGGCCGTTGTAATCGCGGGGGTCCTGCAGGCAGCGTTCGCAGGCGACCATGGCGTTTTCGATCAACCCCTCCATCAATCGGTCCTGTACCGGAGTGTCGGAATCGGCGGCGGTCAGGTAAAACTCGAGGACATGGCTGATGGCGTCAATGGCGCCAGCGACAGTGTACTCCGGAGGCACGGTGAAGGTCGTTTCCGGATCGAGCAGGGAGACCTTGGGATGGAGCAGCCGGTGACCAAAACCGAATTTTTCCTGGGTGGCATCGTTGGTGATCACCATGCCCGAATTCATTTCCGATCCCGACGCCGCCAGAGTGAGCACGGTGACGATGGGCAGGGCCTGTTTAATCCCTTTTTTGCCGGTGAAGAATTTCCAGACATCATGCTCGACCGGGGCCCCGGCGGCAATAGCCTTGGCCGTATCGATGACCGAACCGCCGCCCACTGCGATAATCACCTCGGCCGCCTGCTCTTTAGCCAGCTGGATACCCTGGCGGACATGGGACAGCAGCGGGTTGGAACGGACGCCGCCAAAGTCGCCGATCTCCATGCCGGCCTCCCGCAGTCCGGCACGCATCCGGTCATAGAGGCCGCTGGTTTTAATACTGTTCTGACCAAAGACCAAAAGGCCCCGCTGGCCCCAGACCCTGGCCTCAGGGCCGAGGGCTCCGAGGGTATTGCGGCCGAAGAGGATTTTGGTCGGGTTGTGGAAGACGAAATTCTGCATGCAGGGCCCGCGTTATGACACTTTGCGGTTGAGCAAGTGTTTTTCTCTTCGCTTCTGCCGGACCGTGGCGAAAAATCGATATACGAGGATATAGGTGATGATTCCTGTCGGGATCGCCAGCACCATGCCGCCGGCGAGCATCACCAGCATGGCATCCATGCCTATCTGGCGGATAACCTCGAGGCTGTCCAGGATCCCTTTCTCTTTGATAAGTCCAAAGATGCCGCCGATTTTTTCCCAGGTCAGGCGGCCCGGAAGGAAGAAATTGCCGATCTTCCAGGCTAGAAAATATTGGGGCGCAAAGGTGAGGGGATTACTGACGATATTGGCGGCAATGATACCGGCAATGGGATTGACGCGTAAGGGTAGGGTGAATCCGAGGATGAGGACATTATGGAGCGGCAGGGTCGGAGTGGCCCCGACGGCAGCCCCGATGGCCGCACCCAAGGCAAGGGAGCGGCTGGAGCCCTGCAGTCTCTTGAAACGGAGTGTGTAGTAGCGAATGGTTCGGGGCAGGCTCATATTTTTAATTATTCCGTCGGGGGATGCATGAGCCGCGATATGCGGCCCTGCTGTCTGGCATCAGGTTTCTTTTTAGGCAATTATCACCAATATTGCCAATTTTCTGTAGAAAAAACATAGACAGCCAAGGCAATATTGGTCACCGCATGGGCCGCAATACAGGCGAGCAGGTCTTTTCGGTATATCCATAATGCAGCCATTAACAGGCCATAAAGGACTGCCGCGGGCCATTCGTGGGGGGCGTGGCCCGAGGTGAAAACGAGGGTGGAGAGAATCACTGCCATCCATGACCAGTTGCCGGGGGCGACATCATTGATGGACCGCTCGTTCAGGGCCAGGTACAGCGGGTCGCCTTCATGGTTTTTTTTGGCCTGGTCCCATTGCAAGGCCAGACGGAAGACAAATCCCCGCATCATCAGCTCTTCAAAGATCGGGACCAGTAAACCTGCACTCAGCAAACGTAGGGTAAAGGCCTGCCAGGACCAGGGGGGCGTCTTCCCGGCTTTGACAAAGGGGGCGAGCAGCGCAACCCAAAGGACCAGGCCGACGAGTCCGGTGCCCGCCCCGATCAGGAGCGAAACCAGCGGCGAGCGGGGCCCCTGCAACGGACAGTACCAGCGCCAGGCCCAGGCAATGAGGAAAGGCACCACGATCAGCCTGAGCAGGTAGTGAAATTCAGTCGTCAGGTGGGCGGGGAACAGAGAAGCCATCCCGACATAGGCCAGATAGGGGGCGGCATACGGCAAGATGAGCTGACGATTGGAGATCACAATTTCCTCGTATCCAGAGGCTGCGTTCACTGTTTTGGTTGTTCGGGCTGTTTATCCGCCCTTTCCAGGCGCCAGGTGCGAAAGAAATCGGCGACTGCCCACAACAGGAGCACGCCGCTGGCGATCTGGTTGAACTTGAGATATTTTTGCATCTCAGGAGCAGAGGAGATCCAGCCGTCGTAGAAACACCAAAGGCCAAATCCTGCAAGGAGAACAGGGAAAACATAGGGGCTGATCTGGGGAGGATGGGTGTCTTGTTTTTGCTCAGTCATGGGTTCGTGATTGGTTTAAGGAGAGGTTTTGTAAATTCTGCTGGAGGATTACATGGCTCAACTGCACGAAATTTTCCAGGGTGAGCGTCTCCGCCCGCACTGAAGGTAGGATTCCTGCCGACTCGATACACCGGGTCAGGGTCTGTTTGTCTCCGACCAAGGTGGCGCTGTCCAGGGCATTGAGCAGGGTCTTGCGCCGTTGCCCAAAGGCAGCATGCACCACCCGGCTGAAAAGCTTACGGTCAAAGGCACCCAGGGCCTGCACCCGATCCGGTTGCGGATAAAAACTGATGCGGACCACCACGGAGTCAACCTTGGGGCGGGGATGAAAATCTGAGGGGTGAACCTTCATCAACGACCGCACTTCGGCGCAACTGGCAAGCATAACCGTGGGGGACCCGTATTCTTTGGTGCCGGGTTGCGCCATCAGTCGCTGGGCCACCTCTTTTTGCAGCATGACCACCGCAAAATCCATCAAGGGGGCATGGTCGATCAGGCGAAAGAGAAAAGGGGTTGAAATTGAATAGGGGAGGTTGGCGACGATTTTAAGGCGTTGTCCGGGGGCGACCAGGTCGGTGAAGTCCATTTTGAGGACATCAGCGTGGAGCAGGGTAACATTGGCGGGCAGATTCTCCTGTTGCTGGTGCAACCGGATGATTCCCGAATCCGCCTCCAAACCTATAACCCTGGACACTGCCGCCGCCAGCGGTCTGGTCAGGGCCCCCAGGCCGACGCCGACTTCGACCACCTGATCCTCGGGGGCCAGTCCGGCCAGTTCGACAATCCGCCGGGGTGTATGTTCGTGCACCAGAAAGTTCTGGCCGAGTTTTTTGTTCGGGGCCAGTCCCCGGCGTTTGAGCATTTTTTGGGTTTTTTCGTGGGTCATTGGGCGGTCTAATTGAGGGGTGAACGGGAATAGGCGTCGGTGTCGGGGTCTACCCGGTCGCCCCTGAGAAACTGGTGATAGCCGGCTACTCCGATCATGGCGGCATTGTCGGTACAGAAAATCGGCGAAGGAATAAAGATCTGCAGTCCTCTGTCCGCGCAGTGTTGCTGCATGACCACCCGCAACCTGGCGTTGGCGGCTACGCCGCCACCGAGGACGATGCGGCGGTGACCGTTTTGGGCGGCGGCAATCAGGGTTTTTTTAACCAGGACCTCGACCACCGCTTCCTGAAAGGAGGCGCAGATATCGGCCAGGGCCAGCGGTTGTCCCAAGCGCCGCTGGCGATCGACATGCTGGGCCACCGAGGTCTTGAGACCACTGAAGCTGAAATCGAGACTGTCCTCGGCCAGCCAGGCGCGGGGAAAGGCGATGGCTACAGGGTTGCCTTCGGCAGCACAGGCGCTGATCACCGGTCCGCCCGGATAGCCCAGGCCTAGGAGCTTGGCCACCTTGTCAAAGGCCTCCCCGGCTGCATCGTCGCGGGTACGGCCCAGGCGGGTGTAGGTCACCGGATTTTCCACTGCAAACAGTGAAGTGTTGCCGCCGGAAACGATCAATGCCGTGTAGGGAAAATCTGGTTTTTCTGTCTCGAGCAGGCAGGACAGGAGATGCCCGGCCATGTGGTCGACCCCGACACAGGGGAGGTGGCGGACCAGGGCCAGGGATTTGGCAAAGGTGAATCCGACCAGCAGTGAGCCGACCAGTCCGGGTCCTTGAGTGGCGGCGATAAGGTCGATATCCGCCAGGCTGACCTCGGCCTGCGCCAGGGCTTTTTCCACCACCGGCCGGATTGTTTCGATGTGGCTCCGCGAGGCCAGTTCAGGGACAATACCGCCGAAGCGGGCATGAATCTCATTTTGGCTGCTGATGACCGAGGAGAGCAGGTGGCTCTCGGGTTCCAGTATGGCCGCCGCCGTGTCGTCGCAGGAGCTTTCTATGGCAAGGATAAGCATGAGGCCGTTGGTTGCAATCAGTCCTGTTCGGTGGTATCAATAAGGGAGGCGTATACGGTTGTTGTTCGTCCGAATTCCGGGCAACAGCCTTTCTTTTGCGAGCAACATACCCGATGAATCAAGAAATTACCAGTTCCTCCCCCGATGACAACGGCTTGACCGATTTATTTTCCCGATCCATTTCCTACCTGCGTCTCAGCCTGACTGACCGTTGCAATTTGCGTTGCCTGTACTGTGTCACCGAGGAAGAATCAAACGGTTGCCTCTCACGGTTGAGGCACGATGAACTCCTGACCTACGAGGAGCTGCTGCGGGTTGTCCGGGTGGCGGTGAACATGGGGATCACCAAAGTCCGCCTTACCGGCGGCGAACCACTGGTGCGGCGGAACGTATTGGGGTTCATCCGCGACCTGACCCGGATCGAGAATCTCAACGATATCCGGATCACTACCAACGGCGTGTTTCTGGAACGCTACGCCCGGGAGTTGTATGAGATCGGGGTGAGCAAGCTCAATATCAGCTTGGATTCCCTGCGTCGCCAGCGGGTTGCCGAAATTACCGGCGTCGACTGCTTCGATCAGGTCTGGAGAGGAATAGAGACCGTTCTTGCGCTTGGTTTTTCCCCGGTGAAACTCAATATGGTCGCCATGCGGCGGATCAATGACGATGAAATTCTTGAGTTTGCCCGGTTGTCTCGGCGAATGCCCTTGCAGGTGCGGTTTATCGAATTTATGCCCATCGGGGCTTCCAGCCGCTGGAACGCCGACACCTATATCAGCACCGATGAGATCATGGCGAGAATTAGCGAAGAAGGTGACCTCATTCCTCTGCAAAAAGGCCGAAACGACGGTCCGGCGCAGGTCTTCAGGCTCGGTGCGGATGCCGTCGGTTCGCTCGGGTTTATCAGCCCGTTGAGCCATCATTTCTGCGACCGTTGCAACCGGCTGCGCCTGACCTCGGCCGGTTTCCTCCGCTCCTGTTTGCTCCACGATGAAGAGGTCGACCTTCGCTCCATTCTTAGAGCGCAGGGGGCGGATGCGGCTATCCGCGAGGCCCTGCTGGTTGCCATCCGCAATAAGCCGCAGGGGCATCAGCTGGAAGATCGGTTGCGCCGCTCCGGCAGCGACTGCCATGGGCGGATGTCACGCATTGGCGGCTAAGTCGTCGCCATCGGAAAAAAAGGTGAGCCGCTTGAACGGTCCAGGCATCCTGGGGGAGTCGGTCAGCCCTGCTTGCGTTGTTCGAGTTCGTCCCAGCGGTCATAGAGTTGATCGGTTTCCACCTGAAGTGCTTGCTGTTCCTGCCAATAGTGCTCCAGTTGGGTGGGGTTGGCCCTGACCTCAGGGGCATTCATCAGGTGGGCGAGTTCCTCCAGCCGGGATTCGGCGGTGAAAATGGTTGTCTCCATCTGGTCGTACTCGCGCTGATCCATATAAGAGAGCTTGCCGGATTTCGGTTTTATGGCCGATTTTTCCTTGTCGGCGGCCTTGGGAGGCGGTTTGCGCTCCCGGTGCTGCATCATGGCCAGCCACTGCTCGTATTCAGCGAAATATTCGGCATGTCCCTGGCCATCGAAACCGAGCACCAGGTTGCACACACGGTCAAGGAGAAAGCGGTCGTGGGTGACCAGCACCAGAGCACCGGGGAATTCGGTGAGGCTTTCTTCAAGGACGTCGAGTGAGGGGATGTCGAGGTCGTTGGTGGGTTCGTCGAGCAGGAGGATGTCGGCGGGCTGACGCATCAACCGGGCGATGAGAATACGGGCCTGTTCCCCGCCGGAGAGGCGGTTTACCGGGGTTTCCAGTTGGTCAGTGCGGAAGAGGAAGCGTTTTGCCCAAGTCACCACGTGCTGGCTTTGGCCATGGTAGAGGACGCTGTCGCCGTCGGGAGCCAGGGCGCGGCGCAGTGTTACCGAGGTGTCCAGCTGTTCACGGCGCTGATCGAAACTAACGACGCGCACCTTGTCGGCGCAGGTGATAGTGCCCTGATCCGGTTTGAGGCCATGGACGTGGGGAGCTGCGGCCAGGATCTGCATAAGGGTTGATTTACCGCTGCCGTTGCGGCCGAGCAGTCCCAGGCGCATTCCTGGCGTCAGGGTAAGGTCAAGGCCTTCAAAGAGCGGCGGGCCGTGAAAATGTTTTTCCAGGCCGGTTGCTACCAGCAGTTGTTTGGTTTTACGCTGGGTGCTTTCAAAGGCAATGCCCACCTGGCCAGCGGAACGGTTCCTGGTCCGGACTTCGCCCAGTTCCCCCTGCAGACGACCAGCCTCCTCAATCCGGTAGCGGGCCTTGGTGGTGCGCGCCTTGGGACCGCGCCGCAGCCATTCGGTCTCCCGCCGGACCTTGTTGGTCAGTCGTTCCTCCAGATTCTGTCGCTGGAGGAGATAGTCCGCTTTTTTCTCGAGAAAGTCCGCATAGGTGCCCCGAACCTGGAACGAACCTTCGGGATAGACCGGAGCCAGTTCAATCACCCGGTTGACCGTATTTTCGAGAAAACGACGATCATGGCTGACCATGAGAAAGGCGGCTGGACTCTCGGGCAACGAGGCCCCCAGAAGACTTTCCAGCCAGAGAATCCCTTCGATGTCGAGATGATTGGTAGGCTCATCCATAATAAGGACATCGGGCCGCGTCACCAGCGCCCTGCAGATAGCCAAGCGTTTGCGCCAGCCGCCGGACAGCAGTCGAACCGGTTGTTGCGGATCGACAAATTGGGCGCGGCTGAGCATGGCATGTACCCGGTTGTGCTGTTCCGCTTCGTCGACATCCTGGGTGCGGATCGCCTGGTAGAGGTTGTCGATGCAGTTGGCCTCCTCTGCAAAAAGGTCTTCCTGGGCGACATAACTGATACGGATGAGTTTTTGGGAGAACACCGTGCCCTGATCGGCTGGCTCAAGATCGCAGAGAATTTTGAGCAGGGTGGATTTGCCCGAGCCGTTGGGGCCGATCAGGCCAGCCCGGTCACCGGCGCTGAGTACCAGGGTGATGTCGGAAAACAGGGTCTGGGCGCCAAAAGCCTTGGTCAGGCCCTGGCAGCTGAGTAGGGCGCACATAGTCGTAAGGAGTTCCTTTGCTGGCTTTCGGTTATAAAGGTTTCGGCTCGATTAGACAATGTCGCCGTTGAGGTTGATGTCATCGGCCCGCGGATAAGAGCCGAGCACCTCATAATAGGCGCAGATCTGTTTGAGAATATTGCCGGCCTCGTAGATAACCGGGTCTTCGATATGACCGATCATGTCGAGAAAAAAGAGATATTTCCATTGCCTGTCTTTGGTGGGTCGGGATTCGATCTTGGCCAGGTCGATGTTTTTGGCCGAGAGGATCGTTAGAATCTCATTGAGGGCGCCGGGGCGGTTAATCAGACCGATGAGAATCGAGGTCTTGTCGCAGCCGCTCTTTTTTGGCGATCTGCGGCCGATGACCAGAAAACGGGTGGTGTTGCCCTGGTAATCCTCAATGCCCTTGACCACCACCTGCAGACCGTAGGTGTTAACGGCGAGCGAACTGGCGATGGCGCCGATATTGGGGTTGTTGGCCGCCATCTGGGCCGCAGTGCCGGTGGAAAAGACATCCAGAGTCGGAATCTTGGGTAGATTTTTCCGCAGCCACTCCCGGCATTGGGCCAGCGGTTGGGAGTGAGAGGCCACGGTCTGGATATCCTCGATGTTGCCCGAGCGGCAGACCAGGTTGTGGGTGATGGCTAGCTGGATTTCACCGCAGATCTTGACCTTGTATTTGAGGAAGGCATCGAGAGAATAGGTGACCGCTCCTTCAATGGAATTTTCCACAGGCACGATTCCGTACTGTACCCGTTCCTTTTCCACCTCTTCAAAAACCTCGGCGATTGATTCCATTGGCCGGTATTCGGCGGTCTGCCCGAAATACTTGACCCCGGCCAGGTGGGAGAAGGTAGCCTCCGGGCCAAGGTAGGACACTGTGGCCTTGCGCTGCGACAGACGGCAGGTGGTGATGATTTCGTGGAAAATCGAGCGGAGTGCCTTGTATGGGAACAGGTCGTTGTTGTTTTTACGAAGTCGTTCGTAGATCTCCAACTCCCGTTGCGGGTCCCATTTGGCCCTGTTAGTTTCATTTTTGAGGAGGCCAATGGTTTTGGCGCAATCTAAGCGTTCCTTCAATAATTCAAGAATCGTGTCGTCGATCTGGTCAATGCGTTCCCGCACCTGCGGGATATTTAGTTTTTCGTTCATGGTGTCAGTGCGGTCTTGGAAATATTGTACCCGGGGCTAGCCAAGTATAAAGAAGTATGGCGAAAATAAGAAAATAGTGTTGTCAATCAGCTGGTTAGCTGGGCAACGTGTGCTGCCGGCAAACCTTCTGAATCTTCCACTATATCATTCTTGTTAATGCAAGGGAATAAATAAGGTTTGCGGTTTTCTCGTCTGCCCCAAGCCATGTAAGCGACTTGCGGCGTTACGGACGCTTGGGAAATGGTGAAGAGGAGACAGGCTTTTTCTCTCCCCGGTCATCAGGTATTGTTGCTTGAGGGAATCGTTTTAAGTAAGACCTGCCGTTAAGAATTATTAACTTGCCTGTTTAGTTTATATCATGTATCATTAAAAAATAATCAAATAGCATTTTCTTTTTCTGATATCTAGCGCTGTAATTTCATATCATTCGATACCTTAAAAGTTTTTGCTTATCACACTCAGGAAGAATGAGCATGAAACTTTTTATCGGTAGCCTTCCTTATAACATCACCGAACCCGAACTTTCTGAGCTTTGTGGCAAATTTGGCAGTGTTGTCAGCGCCAAACTTATTGTTGATCAATTTTCCGGGCAATCCAAAGGCTTTGGCTTTGTCGAGATGTCCACCAGGTCGGAAGGGCATAAGGCAATGGATGGATTGAACGGCAAGGAGTATAATCATCGCATGCTTGTCTGCAATGAAGCCAAGCCCCCGGTGAAAAAAGGTCAACGCCGCAGCAGATAACTTCACCCCTCCTCTCCCAGCACCATGGCCCCCAATACGTGCTCATCAGGCATTGTACTGATGGAATTGATCAAGTCGACCTGTTGCTGGTCGCTTGTCTAATAACGCATGGTCTTATTGTCGCAATAGTGGCATATTCTTATCCAAATTATAGCAATCAACAACGATCTGTCGCCAGGTTTTGCGCTGCAACAATGTGCCGTGAACTGATCATGTGCCGTGTCTGTTTGATTGCAGGAGTATTATGAGTTTTAACGATTTTAATTTCAACACCCACATTTCCAATGCAATTCAGCGCTGCGGCTATACCGCACCAACACCTATCCAGAAGCAGGCCATAGCGCCGATTCTTGAGCGGCGTGATCTCCTTGGTCTGGCGCAAACCGGAACGGGGAAAACAGCGGCATTCGTGCTGCCGACCGTACAGCATCTTATGGAGACCTCCGGAAAACAGGTCCGGGTCTTGATTATTGCCCCGACCAGAGAGCTGGCGGAGCAAATTAATGAATTCACCAAAAAAATTATTCAGGATACCCGCTTGCGCAGCATTGCCATTTACGGAGGGGTCAGCAAACAGGCCCAGGTTGCAAAAATTCGTAACGGCGTTGATATTGTTGTTGCTTGTCCAGGTCGTCTTTTGGATATCCTGAATGACAAAGAAATTAATCTAAGTCATGTTGAGACCTTGATCCTTGATGAAGCCGATCACATGTTCGACAAGGGATTTCTTCCCGATATTCGGCGAATATTGCGGCAGCTCCCCAAAGAAAGGCAATCCCTGGTTTTCTCGGCAACAATGCCGGGTGAAATTAGGCATCTTGCCGAGGATATCCTCAGCAATCCTGTAACAGTGCAGATTAATCACACTCGTTCGGTCAAGAGTATCACTCACCAGGTGTATTCCATCGAACAGGGTCAGAAGACAGAATTGCTCGTACATTTGCTCAAGCTGGCGCATATTGAGACCACGCTGGTTTTTACCCGTACCAAATTCAAAGCGAAAAATTTGGCGCAAAAGCTGGCACAGTCCGGTTTCAAGGCTACCTCGTTGCAGGGAAACCTGTCGCAGAGCAAGCGACAACAGGCGCTTGATGGTTTTAAAGACGGCACTTTCAGTATCCTTGTGGCGACTGACATCGCCGCCCGGGGAATCGATGTAACCGGAATTTCGCATGTGATCAATTATGACATGCCGGATACCGCTGAGGCGTATATCCATCGAACGGGTCGTACCGGCAGGGCCTCCTGTACCGGTGAAGCCCTGACTTTTGCTACTGCTGAAGATAGTCGGATGATTCGAACTATTGAGCAGGCCTTAGATGGAAAAATGAATCGTCAAGCAGTCGACCCTGTTGTCCTTGCCACCCGGCATGCCGAACCAGAGGCTCGCTCCGGGGAAAGGAAAAGAATGCCAACTGGCAATAAATCGAAAACTTCTTCAAGCTCGCCACGTCCGCGCAACCGATCAACCGCATCTGGTGTCTTCGGTTTTTCCGGACGTTCCAAAGGCTGAAGCTTTTGACACAAGAACATATTACTGGATGATTATTTTGATGATTCAGTGTATTATCAATGGACCCAAAGTGGGGCCAACACACAACTGTGTGACACATTCGTACAACGAAAAAAGGAGTAGTTACAATGGCTGAAGGAACTGTAAAATGGTTTAATGATTCTAAGGGTTTTGGCTTTATCGAGCAAGATGGTGGCAAGGATGTGTTTGTACATCATTCCGCTATCCAGGCTGACGGGTTCAAATCTCTCCAGGAAGGAGAACGCGTAAGCTTCAATGTGGTCGATGGTGCCAAGGGCCCGTCAGCTGCAAATGTTGTTAAGCGCTGATAGCTGAGAGTCTGTCGTGATATAGAACCCCGCCTTACGGCGGGGTTCGTTATTTTGTATATTGCTTCAATCACCACTGTCAATAGGAGAAAGATTTGGCTAAACGCACTAATTATAAACAGGAAAAACGGACCAAGGAATTGGATAAACAGAAAAAGAAAGAAGCCAAGAAAGAACGAAAGATAAACAAAGAAAAAGAAATGCCAGATGAAAATGCCTTTGGGCAGGAAGAAAATTTATAATTGCTCTTTGCGGTATTTTCTCCCAAACAATACTTTCTGCCTGCCAACATTGAGCAACTGTATCTAGTTGCTTTCAGTATACTAGGAGGTTTGCCTCCGATCCAAACGCTGAGGGTTGCGATTTCAACCACCCTGACAATGTATCTCTTCTGAAAACTATCTGCTTCCCGTCACAGCTTCACCTCGTAAGCCTCATATAAACGAAATATCGGCAAATTGAATTTTATTATTGCATTCATTGTCGCCTTCTCCTCTCATTCCTTTTTGAAGATCAGTTTTCTGGAACACGGATAATTTTCATGGGATTGTATTCTGCTTCAGCTTAGGAACTCATGCAGAGCCGAGTCAAGATCGGTGTGTAATTCTTCCACAGTTTCATAAAAGACATCGGTGCCCACGGAGAAATGCAGGAGGATATTGTTGAGGGCATCAGGGATATAGGGAAAAATTTTTTGCAGGTTGACGACCCGGTTTCGGGTGAGCAATGAAAAATCCGAAGGGGTTAGCGTCTGTACAACGGCCTCTCCCATGGCCGGATCAGCGAGAATCTCCCGTGGGTGATAATCCCCTCGTCCAGAGAGATAGATAAGAATATTGCCCAGTTCAAACAGATCAAGGGCAAAGGGTTTTTCCGGCAGATAGAAATCGTAATCAAAGTCGATCCAGTAGTAGAGGCCGGTGTTTCGATCAACAAAAATATGATCTCGTCGGATGTCTCCGTGACGAAAGCCATTCTGATGGAGAAAGCCAATGGCCTTCAGGCAGCCGAGAAACTGCTCAAGAATCAATGGCAATTCTTTGGAGAAATAGTCTTTATGGGAACTTTCACTGTGAATCACTTTGTCGAGGCGATTGCCGCTGACCGGCATCAGTACGCGCACCAAATTTCCGGCGGCATCTAGCAGACTTTCGCCCTGCATGAAGTGGGGATGCCCTTGCACCAGTTCCAGGATTCTCGCCTCCTTTTCCGGGCTGCGATAGCAGGTCACCATGAATTGTCCGAGGCGCATGTTAAAGGTCTCTCTGAAGACCAGTTTGACAATATATTGAACTCCACTCTCCAGATCCTCAACCTTGGGAACCCATTGCTTGATCTGTTCGTCCACCCCAAACCTGCCCTCCTTGGTGTAGGAAGTGATAAGAAAATACCGGCCTTCCACGGCAATGATATCGCCGTAATCGATGGAGGTGAAGTCCGTAGTGTCGGTGTAGACCCGTGAAAGTCGTCGTAGACTGCGAGTGACCCGATGTTCTCGGAGGTTGCGCGCGATGGGTTCCGGTAACGTTGCGATTGAAGTAAAGGCAGCCATCAGCCGATTACCCACACCGCGATATCTCGGCCATTATGAATCAGGGCGTTGGAAATGGAGCCGAAGAGGAATTCTTCGGCTTTGGATATACCGCGTTTGCCAACAACAATGGTGCCGTAGTTTTCTCGTACTTGCAGGTCGAGAATAGCGGCGCTGATCGAATGCTGGCCCGCGATCTCGCACCGGGAGGTGATGGCTTGGGCGGCGATTCCATGGCCCTGAAGAATTTTTTTTGCCTGGGCGAAGAGTATCTTGGCCTTTTCTTCCTGCTCCATCTGGTATGCAGCTAAGGTGGCGCCTGACGGGTAATAATCGGGCGGCGGTTCGGGATAGATATGGAGTAGGCAGAGCTGCACCTCCGTAAGATGACCGGCGATGCTGCCCACATATTCAACTGCATTGATTGAACGGGGAGAATCGTCGATAGCGAGAATGATTCGTTTCCAATCACTCATAATCAATCTCCTTGTTCTCTGCGAGGTAATGAGATGACATCGCGTCTGGTCAGAGGATTCAATGACTCTATACCCATGATAGGCATGACCGGGTTTGAGAACAATGGTCCCCGCGTGGAAATATTCTTTCTAATATTGATTGGGGAGGAGCAGGATGTTCAGCCCTGAAATTGCTCAGTGGTCTGTATGAAAAAGAGGTGCCAGGATTCCGAGACGTTAATGATGGCCGCCCCGATGCTTTTACCGTTCCAACCTGGTTTTTCCCAGCGCGGCTGAATATGCAGTATCGGTATACCCGGATTGTCGCTGGAAAAAACCGTCAACTGTTCGGCGCTTCGATAGAGTTGTTCCGGGAGATTGCCGAGGCAGATGCCGTTGAGTGAGATATTGTCTATTGAAGCCGTCGCAAAAAGACAGCCATCGGTCACATGCACCTTGGTGTCGGGCACAGAGATGCGGAGATGCCGGCGCTTGTCTGTTACTGTCAAACGCGGCGCTTCTCGGCCTTCTTTTCCGCGGATCGGGCTGAAGCCGGGGAAAAGAGGGCGAATGAATACCCTCAATTGCGCACTGATGGTCCGAAGCAACCGTTTAAGGAACTGCTTGACCACGTGATGGTAGGATGTCCCGGTTGCTGGAGGAATTGCCATGACCTTCCCTTGTCAAGATTGGGGACTTTGGGCAACGGCCCGTAAGAGAATCAACCGTACTTGCCTCATTATAGAACCAGTAATTATTAACGCAAAGAAAAGATGCTTGTACCCCGAGTTAGGGGAACTTATCGGTTTTATACGGTAGTAAACCAACGGTATCCCGGACTGATGGGCACGATGTAGTAGAAGTACTTCTGGGTATCATGATCGTTGCTGTTCATCAAATGACATCTATAACTATCTGCACTTTATTAATCGTCTCCATAGTGCTTCCTTTCTGTACGGTTTGTGAACATAAATAAACCATAACCAGAGATGACCAAGATGAGTAGGGGATCAGGAAAATCTGGGCTGGAAAACTAGGGATTCGGTGGAAGTTCCTACCCGATCTGGTAACATGGACAAAACAAGAATGACAATATTCGGCAAAGGACTCGTCGGTCAATAAAAGATTTGAAGCGATCTTGCGTGCTAATTAACCCTTAACTTGAAGGAAGATGCAATGAAACTCTGGGTAACTCCAAATGGTGACTGTTGGCTATGCAATGAATGCCAGCCTGAATTTGAAGAGCGCATTGTCAGTGAAACGTGGCGGATTGCCTTCGAAGAATTGGATCCAATGCTGCGCTGCTCTCATTGTAAACACAGCGATGTAGAATACCCCGATTGAGGGGAGTAAGGGGGGCCTCCTGCGGTATTGCCAATAGGTGAGGGCTTGAGGTAGACGGGGATGGAAGTTGCATGGCTTTTCGTTTGGTGTGGAGGAGGTGCGCTCCTCCACGCAATATGCCGAATCTGGTTCAGTAGTGTAAACTACAACCTGTTTATGCGCGGATGGCCAGCAATATGACCTGGCAGCAACCGCCTGGTTTTTCATAGCAAGACTACCACCCGACTTGAATCGCTCACCCCGCTGTTGTGCAGGTCTCAGGCAGGGCGAATCTCCACTTTATCTTTCAAAAAGTCTTTCACTTTTCCAATCGGCACTTCCTTGCGATGAAAGATTCCGGCGGCCAGAGCGGCTTCTGCCTTTGTCTGGGTGAAGACCTCAAGGAAATGCTCGCTGTTTCCCGCGCCGCTGGAGGCGATTACCGGGATGGTGACTGCCGAGCGGACCGCGTTGATCAACTCTATGTCAAAGCCTGAATTGGTGCCATCTTTATCGATACAGTTGAGCAGGATTTCACCGGCACCGAGTTGTTCGCAGACCTGCGCCAGGGTAATGGCGACAAACTCCCGACCCTCGCGGCCCCCCCTGATGGTACACTGGTACCAGCAGTTCTTGGAAATTCAAGTTTAAAATTGAGTATTTTCGAGGAGTTATGGTGAATTTTTGACCTCTGTTGCCCCGTCACCCAACTAACACCCAACTGCTCCAGGTATGTATTACCCCGATTTTACAAAGATAAATTCTTTGCCTAAATCGGCCTCTCGAATTCTCCCCACCAACCACCCAACCCAACCTATGGCCACTGGTGGGCGGGTGACGGCGGGGTGATGTCATGTCGGCGTTTCTCCCCAATTTGTGCCGGTGGCAGTGGCTGCTGCATCCACGGCCGCAAGCAGTGTTTCCTGGCTGAGATGCGCATAACGTTGAGTTGTTTTCAGTTGGCTGTGTCCCAAGATTGAAGCTATGGAATATATAGAGCAGCCTGAATTTATTAAGAAACTCGCAGCAGAGTGCCTGAGATCATGCATACGGACCTCTGGCAGACCGGCAGCCTTTCTCGCGTTATCCCATGCCCGGTGAATCTGTACGAAAGGTTTTAGTGTCTCTAAATTTGGCACCACATAGGGACATCCATCAACTTTCGGCAGCTGGGCCAGTACCTCCAGGGCTGCATTGGATAATGGGACGTGGCGACTTTTACCAGATTTGCTCAATGGAATACGCCAGCTACGGCGCTCCAAATCAAATTGATCCCATGTGGCATTTAGGAGTTCAGATTTACGACAACCTAATAGTAGGAGAAGGGCAACAATATACTTCAATTGAGGATTCCTGCTATTTTCCACAGCAACTCGCAATCGCTGGGTTTCTTCAACGCTGAGGTAGGTCTCCCTAGCATTATTTGCATCAAAGATCCGGACGCCAACTGCGGGGTTAGATTTAACGCCGGGTATGTCGTTCCATTTAATAGCCAGGTTAAATATGTGTTTCAATCGGATCAAAGCGAGGTTGGCGGTTCCCATGGCATAACCGTTGGTCCGTATGGCATGGTACCAGGCAGTAATGTCCTGCTGGGTGATAGTATCAAGGTGGCACTTGCCAAATTGTGGCAGAATGTGACACCTAAGATATGATTCTGTAGATTTCCAACTTCGGTTGCTCATCTTCACTGCTGGCATATAACGATCCCGGCAGAACTCTTCTAAGGTAGGTACCAATTTCTTGGTACGTTTCTCCGCCGCCGGATCTTCTCCTAACACCACCCTCGAACGGATTACTTGAGCAGCGTTACGGGCTTTGTCGAACGAGATACTCTTGCTATCCCCGATTTTGTGTTGGCACTGCCGATTGTGTTCATCACGATATCGAACAGCATACGTTTTGCCGCCAGAGGAGCGAACCTCCAGGATGAAGCCGGTGATGGCAATGTCATAAAAGTTTTCTTTGCTCTTGCCGTCCGGGCAGACAGCATTGCGGACAAAGTCAGCAGATAGTTGAATGATAGGCATGATTGGCCCCCTATATGTGTGTGCCGCATAGTGAGCAGCGGTTGGTTGATGAAAGAGAAAATTGCCATTTTTTCAACTGCTTCCCCTTATACGTTCTTAAATATATATATAATTATGGACGTCCCCTCGTTAAGCTAACGGGTTTACCTGGTCCCACTGGCGGTTTTGACGGCGAGGTCGCAGTTGCCGCTCCGGAGGTAGGCCAGATGGTATCCATAGGCCGAATTTCGGGGGCACCTATGGCCCAGGTGATGCCTGGACCGACGCGTGCAGAGGGGGGCAACTAGATAGCCAGTCCGACGCCTCCCCCGACGCGGACACATCCCGGTCCTGACGTCTACGCGGTGGGGGCAGGTGGGGGGAGCTAACCTGTAAACGCCGGGTTCCCTTTTGAGGCTCGGCGATGGCCGGGATTGGTGGCGGGAGGGGGGAGCAATTTTTTCGGAAACCTCTGATGACGGCTTCTGGAACTCGACGCGGTTCCCATCAGAAACTACCACCAAAATTTTCTAATTTTGCCTCCCCCTCCACCCCCCATCAAAGAAACCGGTTGAAAACTATCGAATTTTAACTGCGGGTATGGGTGGTAGCACAGGGGGAGCGATGAATTGCCTCCCCCCTGACAGGATTTAGAAGTTAGTATTTGTAATCATCATCGATTGATGTAATGGGGCCAGTAAAACGTTTGAGAGGAATCCAATATTTAAGGAACCCATTGATTTTCCTAGGTTCACCAAACATTTCGCGCAATATGCCTGCACATTCTTTGCATTGAGAATTTGTAGGTTTGTCATAGCCAATATCTCTCAGCACCTCTATTGCCGTCATGGCCGGATTACCATTTTTGCCGATCAGATCCTGATCAATTATCTCCAGGAGATGCTCGCGAATAACACTAATACTTCGATATTCGCTATTGCAGGAGCTCAGGAGAGCCTCTTCCTCCCTGGTAAGCCACCACTCTGCACCTTTGTGAAAATCCACTGCCAGTTGAGCGAACACCTGCTGCATGTCGATTCCATGCTTGTAATTGATTTCCGTCGCCGGAATCGTCCACCAGCGGGAGTTGCCGGTGTTATCCACCAGGAAGTCGGATTGGTTGACGGTGGCCATGAAGACGGTTCGACGCTGATATTCAGAATCGGTTCGGGAATATGGCCGCCGCTGTTTATCATAATTTCTTGTCAGGATTCCCTTCAACCGCGCAATGTCTTTTTTAAAGGAGCCTTCGAGTTCGCCGATTTCCACAAGCCAATGGCTAACTGCCCCGATGACTGAATCCGTGCTGCCGTCCATATGGTGGTCAACCTTTACCAGCATATCGCATAGCTGCAAGTTGGGAACTAAAGACAAGACCCAACTGGTTTTGCCTATACTCTGTGCTCCTTGTAAAGTCAGCGCTCCACGAGCCTTGAATCCGCTGGGCATGATTGCAGCAGCAACGGCACTGAGGAGCCACTTGCCGATCAATGTATTCCTCAACGCCGTTGGGTAGCCTTCGCGCACCTTGATGGTTTCGCAGATATCGGGTAATCGATCCTTTCCATCCCAGGGTTTACTAGCGATCCAGTCTGCAGCGGGGTTGTACATATTTCTATCGGCCAACACCTCCAAAATGGCTGGGATTTGACCTGTCGCCATACCGTTTAGGGCAACTAGACTGAGGATGCAAGTAAGCATCACATTGTCCATATTATCCGTGGTACCGATGTGATTTGGCATGGTAATCATTAGCTTTTTCTTGATGACATTATACCGGACCGTCACACCATAGTAAGCCAGCAAAAACGCGACATTGGGAATGGTTGCTGGAGGTTGCTTTGAGGGCGGAGAGGGGGCGTTCGGAAATTCCAACGGGTCAATCCGTTTTGCATTGTCGAGGCTGAATACCTGCTGCTCGCGTGGTTCCAGTTGATTGCCCGGATTATTTGGTTCCAGACATGGTAACGCAGCATGCAACAAAACTGGGGTGTTAATGCCTGGGGTTACTTCGACAATGGGGTTGATTTCCTCAGGTTCACCCTCCTGTACTGAGGTGTCATTCCCCTCCTCCTGAGGAACTGATTGTGAAGGCACGGCCTCTTCGGTGTGCTGATAGATGGCATTTATAAAAGGTTGAGATGCTTCTACTAATTCGCCCTTGTTTTGGGCGGTTTTTATTAAGAATGAGTTCACCTTATTCGGCGGCAAGGTCACCAATATCTGACCAGTTTTGATGTTCAGGGGCCTCTCTGTGCTGTAGGGTTTGACGATGACTCCATGGGCAAGTCGGTAAAAGTGCTGCTCTCCCTTGTCCGTCTTGACCACAAAATTAGGTGTCAGCCCATGTTGATTTTCGATATTTGTAAGCGCGAGTATCAATTCTGGGTTGATAGCATCAATAACAATGATGTCTTCGCCAATTATACAACCTAGACCATGCGTGCTATTTCCTTTCCAATGATCACAGACTGTCTTTGGGCTATAGTTTTCAAACCAGCTTTCCAGATCCACTGCGGGTGTCGCGGTGCCCTGTAAAGTCGGTATAATTCCAAGTCCAAAGCCGTACGCATGCATAGCAGCAAATAGTATATCTTCTGTAGCTCCCCATTCACGGTTATCTGGGGGCGTATTTAGTGGTTGTTTAACGCTAGAGAAGGATTCTGGCGAGGTGACATTATCGTGTACAATGTCAATTATCTCAGTTGTGGTGGCGATTTGCGCATCGCCCATGACCTCGTCCTCTGATCCATCCATTACACCGGGTATGAATTTTTGGATGGGATAGGTCGTTGCTATTTTTGACCAAAATTCTTTGTTATCAGGATGTTGCATTATTATTCCCTAAGTGTGGATTAATCAAAATTATTGCCAAATACGTCAATTGTCGAACGATGAAAATAGAGCCTTATAGTTGAAAAATCGCAACTATTTGAAATTACATATTTTAAACTATTCCATCATGTTCTCCGATTAAGAATCTGACTAATAACTGCTCTAACTGGATTGATTTTCCGCACTTCCGAAAAGCAACATCTAAATCAACTACTAAGCCCCGCCCCTTTTCGAGTGGTTTCTGCTATCTAAATCTAGGCTAGATGCTAGGATCCACGACAGCATTTAAGCAAAAAAAAAAGCTATCCCAACACGATGGACAAAAGGCTCGATAACAATATCTGAGCTCTAATTGGCCACTTGGCGCGTTGGGATAACTTTCTTGTGTGCTAAAAATCGAGCACGGCGGATGTTGAGTTTAAGATAAACTACTTCGCCCTGCCGAGTCAACACGTTTTTTCCAGCAGTGATGTGTATACGAAAAAATCTGGTGTGGCCTTCGCGGTCTCGGTTTTTTGCCGCCCCCTCCCCCCACCACGATGCAACCATCAGGGTGGGCGCAGGTGGAGGCGGCATTTCGGAAAACTCCGGAAGTGTCCCTTGAGGATCGGTTCAATTTCAGGTGGCATCCAAAGGTGTCGCGTTTTATGCCTCCTCCTCCCTACCCCCCTCGAGGCGTGCTCAGTCGATGGCCCGCAGGATCGCCTCCGCTTCCGGATGTTCGAAAATAAGCTCACGCAGCAGATGGTACTGTTCCGCACACACCTCGCTCAGTTCAGAGTTCCTAGAGAAAGACAACTCACTATAGGAGTACATGCAGACGGTGACCCCGAAAGCATCCCCCGAAAGAGTACCTTCGTAGCCGTTAGGGCTGGACATCCGGAACTGGTTACCATCCGGTGCCATATAGAACCCGCCGCCCTCCAACCGGTACATCAACCAGTATCCGCCGTGGTAATCTCCGGACAAACGGCCAGCGGTGTCATAGATGGTCGGTTCCAATCGGAACGGGAAGTGAACACCAAAGAGATTGGCGGGGTAATTGACGCGTTCTTGATTGTTCAATAATTCTCGATTCATAATTATAACCTCGTGAAATCAACCCTTCTTGTTCTTCTTAGGTGGTGGTTCCTTCTCCAGCGAAACCTCCGAATCAATCAGCGCCTGTATGGCCGCGATAAACGCCGCCGGATCGGCACACCTGTAGCTGCGGCTTTTGCCGTTAATCGGCTTTATCAGCGCCTCGTTTTTCAAGACAGCCATCATAAATCCCCCGGTGTTAGCGGAACGGCCTTTGACGAGTCCCTGCAGAAAGCTCGAAGTAATGGGACGATCTTCGGTCAGCTCAAACTGGTCCAGCAGCAGCCACTCCTTTGAAAATAGTCCCTGCTCACTGTTCTCGAAAAGGCGGATAAATATTTCCCTTTCCAGGCAGCCAATGTGGTAGGTCAGGGTTGATTTGTTCGAAATCGACGGACACGACGTTACTTTCAAAATTCTCATAATTTTCTCCTAG
>Ga0364909_10045_pt1 | contig 53938 bp, 43 predicted proteins | sample SorcelJu500001C3_3_FD_206966 | JGI IMG/M metagenome (GOLD analysis project Ga0364909, IMG submission 206966) | Enriched cells from Trout Bog Lake Hypolimnion, Wisconsin, USA - BchlTB.June25.5000.01.C3 | ecosystem: Environmental > Aquatic > Freshwater > Lake > Hypolimnion/Profundal zone | place... | reverse complement strand
GGTCCCCTTTGAGGAAGCTGCGGACATCGTCCCGAAACTTGCCGTTCCATTCGACCCAGCGTTCCCCGACAAAGGATCCTACCTGGTAGAGGCCGGCCGCATCCCATGCCTCGGCGATGAGTTTGGTGCCGGCCAGCGCCGGGTCAGATTCGATCTCCCAGAGAATGGGTGGATTTGCCATGGGTCGGCCGGATTCGTCACGGGAGAGCACCGAGGCCAGATCGAACCGAAAACCATCGACGTGCATGACGGACACCCAGTATCGGAGGCTGTCCATGATGAGCCGCCGGACTATGGCATGGTTGGCATTCAGTGTATTGCCACACCCGGTATAATTGGCGTAAAGGGACTTGTCCTCTTCCAGGATATAGTAGGCCCCATTTTCTAAACCTCGGAAACAGAAGGTTGGACCTTCAGTATTGCCCTCCGCGGTGTGGTTGAAGACTACGTCAAGGATCACCTCGATCCCGGCGCGGTGCAAGGCCTTGACCATGTCTCTAAATTCATCCATCGGCCCCAGCGGTTCTTTGGAGGAACTGTAGCCGCTGTGCGGTGCGAAAAAAGACACCGGGTAGTACCCCCAGTAATTGGTCAACCCTTCGGCGCAATCCTGTGGGTCGAACTGAAAGACCGGCAAGAGCTCAACCGCGGTGATCCCTAATTCCTGAAGATAAGGAATCTTCTCGATCAGCCCGGCATAGGTTCCCCTCTTTCCGGGAGTGATCCCGGAACTCTCATGTCGAGTGAAGCCGCCGACATGGAGTTCATAGATCACCGAACTTGAGAAAGGGCGATTGAGAGGAAGGTCTCCCTCCCAGTCATAGGCCCGAGGGTCCACGACGACGCTTTTCATGGCATTGGCCGTATTGTCACCTGGTTTTGATGCGGCTTGGTGGTTGAACCCTTTCGGAACCGCGACCGCTTTGCCATAGGGGTCGAGGAGGACCTTCTCGCCATCGTAGCGCCAGCCGTTTTTCGGGATAAAAGGGCCCGCAACCCGATAGCCAAAGAGCTGTCCGGCCTTCAGACCGGGCACGAAGATGTGCCAGTAATAAAAAGTGCGGTTGGATTTCGGTGAGAGTTGGATGACCCGCGAGGGTTTGGCGGCGTCGACATCGTCAAAGAGAAGAAGTTCCACCCCGCTGCAGTTTTTTTGAGAGGATGCTGAAATTGACCCCGCCGTTAGAGATGGAGGCGCCCAGTGGATAGCTTTTGCCCGGTCCCGTTGCCATGGTGTTTTCTTTCATCGGGTGCGTTCTCCGCAGATAGACTAAATTGCAGGGCCATTCCGAGGTCCAAGGCCAACTCCAAATAGGCCTTGGACATGGTTAGCCCATTATTTGCCCAGGCTGATAGGCACCGGCTTCGCGTTCCAGATCTCCTCGCAATATTCACGGATTGCCCGGTCGGAGGAAAATTTCCCCATCCGCGCCGTATTGAGAATCGACATCCTGGTCCAACGCTCCTGGTCTTGAAAAGCCTTGTTCACCCGATCCTGGCAGTCGATATATGACTGATAATCAGCAAGCAGCATATAATCGTCGCTGGAAAGAAGTGAATTGACGAGAGGATGAAAAAGGGTGCTCTCAGCGGCAGAGAACTGCCCCCCGGCAATGGCGTCCAGCACCCGCCTGAGTTCGGCATTGGCCTCGTAAAATTCCCGAGGGTTGTAGCCCTGCGCCTTGCGGTCGTACACTTCTGGTGTGGTGAGTCCGAAGAGAAAGAAATTCTCCGGGCCTACCTCCTCGCGGATCTCGACGTTGGCCCCGTCCAGGGTGCCGATGGTGAGCGCCCCGTTCATCGAGAATTTCATATTGCCGGTGCCTGAAGCCTCCTTGCCGGCCAGTGAGATCTGCTCGGAGAGGTCCGCCGCGGGATAGACCATCTGGCCCAGCTTGACACTGAAATTGGGCAAAAAAACCACCTTGAGCCGATCGCGAACCTCAGGGTCATTGTTGACGACCTCGGCCACCGAAGTAATCAGTTTGATGATACGCTTCGCCATGAAGTACCCAGGGGCGGCCTTTCCCCCGAAGAGGAAGGTTCTGGGAAGAATCTCGATGTCCGGATTGTCCTTGATGCGGTGGTACAGGGTGATGATGTACAGCACCATGAGATGCTGTCGTTTGTACTCATGAATCCTCTTGACCTGTACGTCGAAGAGGCTGCCGGGGGTTACGGTAACCCCGGTGCGCTCCTTGATGATGGCGGCAAGCTTTGTTTTAGCATCGAGTTTGACCTGTTGCCATTGTTCCCTAAATTGCTGATCGTCGACATACTTTTCAAGCTTGCGCAGTTCGTCGAGATTCTTGAGCCAGGTATCGCCAATCTTGCTTGAGACGAGACTGGTCAAACCAGGATTGGCGAGCGCTATCCAGCGACGGGGAGTGACCCCGTTGGTCTTGTTGCTGAAGCGCTCCGGCCACAGCTCGTAAAAGTCATGGAGAACGTGCGCTTTGAGGAGTTCGGTGTGCAAAGCAGCCACCCCGTTCACCGCATGGCTGCCGACCACGGCCAGATGGGCCATGCGGACATAGCGTCCGCCGCTTTCGTCGATGATCGACATCCGCGCCAGTCGCGCGCCATCTCCTGGATAGCGGGCCTGCACCTCATCGAGAAAACGGAGGTTGATCTCGTAAATGATCTCCAGATGCCGGGGAAGCAACCGGCCAAAAAGCTCCACCGGCCATTTTTCCAGGGCTTCGGGCAACAGGGTGTGGTTGGTATAGGCCATGGTCCTGGTGGTGATTTGCCAGGCCTTATCCCAGTCGATACCGTGTTCGTCTACCAGGAGTCGCATCAGTTCCGCAACTGCCACTGCCGGGTGGGTATCGTTAAGCTGCACTGCAAACCGCTCCGAAAATTTGGAAAGATTCCCTTTGGTCAGGAGATGGATGCGGATCATGTCCTGCAGGCTACAGGAAACGAAGAAGTACTGTTGCTCAAGGCGGAGCTGCTTGCCCTGGGCGGGTTCATCGTTCGGATAGAGGACCTTGGTGAGGTTTTCCGAGGCGACCTTTTCATCCACGGCTCCGTAATAGTCGCCGATGTTGAAGGATTGAAAATCGAAAGATTCGCAGGCCTCGGCTTTCCATAACCGCAGCATGTTGCAGGTGTTGACTTTATAACCCAGGACCGGGGTGTCATAGGGAATCCCGCGCACCGCCCGATCGGCAATCCAGCGTACCCGGAAGCCGCCCTTGTCATCGGCCGAGTTTTCAGTCCTGCCACCCAGCTGCACTTCAACGCTCAGCTCAGGTCGGCCTATCTCCCAGGGATTGCCGAGTTGGATCCATTTGTCGGTATACTCAACCTGCCAGCCATCCCGGATATTCTGCTTGAAGATGCCAAATTCGTAACGGATGCCATAGCCGACGGCCGGCACTTCAAGAGAGGAGAGCGAATCGATGTAGCAGGCGGCAAGCCTTCCTAAGCCGCCATTGCCAAGGCCTGGTTCCGGCTCATGTTCCAACAGTGTTGCCAACTCCAGGTCGGCCTTTTTGACCCCCGCCTCGACTTGGTCGTAGATACCCAGATTGATGAGATTATTGCCGAGATGAGGGCCAGTGAGGAACTCCGCCGAGAGGTAGCAAACCACCTTGGCGTTGGTGAGGAAAGCCGCCTCGGTGGTCCGTAGCCACCTTTCCACCAGCCTTTCGCGAACGGTGTACGCGCAGGCAAGGTAGTAATCGTTGATGGTGGCCAAAGCCTGGTGTCGGCCTTGAAAGTAGAAGAGATTATCACGAAAAGACTGGGACAGTTCCTCCCAGCCCATCCCGGTGCGACTCGATTTGCCGTTAGCCTGCTCCGTCGAAAATTTTTCTCTCGTGACAATAGGCGTATTTTTTTCAGCCGCACTCATTACTTTCCTCCCATGTATGCTTGATCAGTTCTTCCCAGAGTCAATTATAAAAATGTAAAAAGAAGGTGATAGACGAGGTGAGGTGAGACGATAGAGAAAAGTCATGGTAGGTAAGCCAGCGCTATTTTCTGGGCTCCTAATACCTCTCGTTCCAACGAAGCCATCAGGTCCAATGCTTAAAGGCTACCGACCAAAGCGTTCATTAAATTGATTTATTTTACTTTTTATCGTCAAGGCGTAAATGAAGTAATTTTATATAATATATGTATAATAAATATATATATTAAGAAGTGGAATATTATTTTCATTGTGGCTGAGTGCAAGAATAGCCCCACAAATTATGTTAGATTTGCGGAACAAAAAAACAGTAGCGGGGCCATCCTATAGAAAAACTGGACGGTCGCGGTGCTTGGCGGGATAATGTTTTTGTTGAACGATTATGGAAATCCGTGAAATATGAACGGGTCTACTTGCACGCCTATGACTCGGTCAACGAGGCTCGCAAGTCGATCATGCAGTATCTGGACTGGTACAACCGGATCATACCCCATTCAAAATTAGGTAAAAAAACACCTGACGAAGCGTATGCCGTGATGCTGCCGACGGTCGAACAGGCAGCGTAACGCAGAGACTCCACTTGAACAAAGGAAACCTTGTTCAAACGAACGGAGCCACCTCTGTATACTGCACTTCCCAAAACGGGATTTTAACCATTTTTCTCTTGAGGACACTGTAACTATTTCCTCCTGTGATTGGTCGATTACATGCCCAGAACACGCATAAATTTTAGGTATTAATGAGGACATATCCATGAATAAGACTAAAATCATTGCCACACTCGGCCCTGGAACCCAGACTGTTGACCTGTTGGTAGAGTTCATCAAGGCCGGGATGAACGTCGCCCGTATCAACTTATCTCATGGAAACCGTGCAAGCCATCAGCATCTTATCGATTTGGTCAAAGAAGCGCGGGAAAAAGCAGGCACCGACACTGCCATACTGCTCGACACCAGAGGGCCTGAAATGCGGGTACAGGAAATGGCAAATGGTATCGACCTGATCAAAGGTCAGAAGCTGGTCATCGGCCCGACTCCGCCAGAGGCCCCCGCTAATCGTATCAGTGTCAATTATTCGGGATTCGCCCGGGATGTGCAGAACGGATGCAGGGTACTGCTCGATGACGGTAAACTTCTTCTTGAGGTTACCGCCATTAACGGTGATGAGGTCACCACAAAAGTGCTCGTAGGAGGTCACCTCAGCAGCCGCAAACGCGTGGCCTTGCCAGGAATTGCTGTCAACCTTCCTTCTCTTTCTGAAGAAGACAAAGCGGATATTACCTTTGGCGTCAAGCAGAGGGTTGATTTTATCGCCGTCTCCTTTGTCCGCCATGCCGATGATGTCCGGGCCGTTCGCAAGATCATTGAGGCACGAGGTGGTCATCAGGCGATCATCGCCAAGATCGAAAATAGTCAGGGCGTTGAAAACATAACAGAAATCCTGGAATCAGCGGAAGGACTGATGGTTGCTCGCGGTGATCTTGGAGTCGAAATGCCGGCAGAGGAGGTCCCGATTATCCAGAAACGGTTGATCAGAGCTGCAAACTTGGTGGGAAAACCTGTCATCACCGCCACCCAGATGCTGGAATCAATGATAACCAATCCATCACCAACACGAGCAGAAGCAAGCGATGTGACGAATGCCATCTTTGACGGAACTGATGCGGTGATGCTCTCAGCTGAAACCGCAGTGGGGCAAAACCCTCTGGAGGCTATTCGTTTTCTCACCCGCTGTGCCTGCATTGCCGAAGCATCACTCGACTATGAGGGTATTCTGGCTGCAGGTTTGAGGCATCGCCGGGCCATAGTCACTGATGCAATTTCCTATGCTAGTTGCGCCACAGCTGCCGACCTTCAGGCCGCGGCCATTATTGCCACCACTTCTTCCGGTTCGACCGCCAGGATGGTTGCCCGCTATCGCCCTAAGGCACCCATTATCGCAGTAAGCTCAAACATTACTACCATTCGCCAGCTCCAGCTGATTAGTGGTGTTATACCGCTCCTCTCCACACCGGCAACCACTATGGACGAGCAGTTGGACAGATCAATTTATGCCGCAACTAAGGTAGGTCTCATAAAAACCGGTGACCTGGTGGTTATCACTGCCGGCCTTCCCATTCAAACCATGGGAACAACCAATATGCTTAAAGTACACATTGTTGCGGATGTCGAGGAGTGATTAGGCGAAGTCGTAGCATTGGCACTTTGGACTAAGAATAAAACCACGTCAAGCCATCAAGAGATCTAGTTATCGACGGTAGCTCCCGATGACCCGCCTATCCCTTGTGAGTCCGGGATGCGGGCCAGGGCTAAATCTTCCGGGAATACATGCTCCCGGGTAATCGCGCGATCAAGCAACTTCAGTTCTTCATGCAATGCGGGATGCCGGTGTTCCGGCAGAAATTCGAGCAGATTTTCTATCATCGCGCGAAGACGCCGGACGATTTGGAAACTATTGGCACCACAATAGCGTATCTCCCGGAAGGTGATATGCACATAATCGTCCCAGTTCGGTGTGCGGAAAACCACACGTGGCTGCCCTTCGCTGTCCCTGATTTCTTGGCCGTGCAGAGAGCGCCCGCCGACCTGGCGCAACAGGCGATGGAGTTGGTCGATGGCGAGTACCGCCGTGGTCGGATCATTGATCGCTGGTGACAGTGCCTTCAATGCGATATCGACTTCGATACGAAACGAGAATATGGGGTCTTGCTCGATTGTACGCTCCGAGCCGAACGCAACAAGTGCCCGCAGTTCACGATCTGCTATTGCACCAGTGTTTCCTCCGTACATATAAAACAGAGGTTCCTCGACCGAGACAAAATCGCCCACTTGAGGTACAAATTCTATGATGGTATCAATCCGTTGTGCCTCGGAGACGAGTCTTTTTAGATTAACTGCCAGCACGATAGCGGATCTGCCCTGATGAGAGATAACGCGATCAGGCGTGCCACGCTTAACGGCTGTCGCTGGGGTTGCTGCGGTGACACGAGATCCCCACGACGGCAATGACCAGTGCTTATGGGTGGGCAGTGCCGTGACGGTTACATTCTGGGTGGGATTGGGATAAATTTCCCTGATGACCTTGATTCCATGTTCGCCGACACGACCTACAAGCCTTACCGGGCGCAATAATTTTGCGGAATAATCGATTAGGATAATAAAGGCGATGAGGGCAGCCAGCCCCAGAAGTATTGCGATAAAAATCTGAAATTGGGGGACATCGGCCTCATAGCCAAGCTGGAGCATCGTTCTGTTGGACCACAGTCCAGTGAAAACAAACAGCCCCACGATGTTGCGGATAACGTTGTCGCGCAATAATGTAGTCGCGATGATTCGCGGAGTATATTGACCGCCTGCGACCTGGATGGCAACGAGCAGGGAGCCGAAAGTGAAGACCAGGCATGACAGGCTAAGAGTAAATACGCGGTCCAGAGTCGCATGCGCCTCTAGGGCGCTCAGTCCATAAAATCCTGTCTTGAGATCATAATATCCTTGCCTCACCATCCAGCCGCCAAGATGTTCACTCAGTCGCTTCAGCACCAGTTGAGCCATGAGGGCTATAACGGGAACCACCCACAGTGATGACCTGAGGTAACTCATTAAACTGTACCATCGATTCCAAGCCATATTGGGCCTCCTGATTAATTATACCTGCTTGTCGAGGATCGCGGGGCAGAAAAAACTCCCAACAGTACCTGAAATCATGAGAGATATCGCCACTCTTTTCATCTGCAATGGCCTTATTTTTTTGAGATTCTCAATGAAAATAGCCGTCAGGAATAATAAAAAAGCAGAGCCGAATGACCCTGCTTTGATGTGCCTGCTTGTTGCCGTGAGGCTGTTTATAGGCTACGACTAGCCCCAATTCATTATAATTCCATGTTTATTATTTACCAGCCACTTTCTCTTTGGTGATGCCCCTTCGTTCATCGAACCGCAATCTGAATTGGACAGCCCATTGGTCAAAGGCCGCTTTTGCGTAGCCCCAGGTTGTGAATGGTCCATATAGCCATTAGCCCATTTCTTGGCCGATTCAGCGTCATACTTTTTGCCTATCCCGGGTACAAGCAGCTGCCATGAATTGAAACCGTCTTTTTTTATTAGTCCCCAGCAAATTTCTAACGACCCGATTTTCAACATCTTATCAGGTCATCCCGTTATTCGTGTAAAGTATATAGTCGCCGAGAAGACAAGTTCACTCATCGTCCCGGACGCGGCAAGCCTTCGCGAATTTTGCGGGAAAACTCTGGATCGTTACCTATAGCCTGGGCTTTGGTATTGATATAGCTGCGTTGCCGGAGTTGTTCAAAAGGAATACGAGTATCAAGCGCTCCCAGTTCATAGGCGTACTGCGGGGCATAACCCGAAGCCAGTACCTTCCAATTATACCTGGCTCGACCACCGTTAGCCTTCAGAAGTTTTACAACGTCGGTGGTGCAGTTCGTGGTCAGGGTATTGTACCACTCCGGGTTTTCCTTGAGCGAATTGATCTGCCGGATATATCCCATAAACAAGGTGCGGATTTGTTCAGGTTCCATTCGGGTTCGGTAGAGATACACATCCTCCGGTGGTTTGCGGTAGTCGGTGCGCACCCGGATCAGGTCACGCTCGTCAGCGACGATATACATCAATTCGTATTGCTTGAAAAAGCCTTTGAGCGTCGAATAGGCTTCCCCCTCTTCTTTGCGAGTTTCTATGGAGAAGGTTATAAAATCCTTTTCCTGGAACCCGAAGCTGATCATGACGTGAGCAATTGCATCTCCCATCCAGTAAACGGCAATCAGATCCAACGAATCCAGCTGATTGAGATCAAACGTCTTGTCATAATACTGGACATCAAAATCCGTCTCGGTGCGGTATTGGAGGTTACGGATGTTGTGAACCGTGACCATATCACCCTGGATGGTGGCATAGGGAAGGATGCGCACATCCCGCTGCCATGGGCGAAGATTTGAAGCCGGGATGGTTAGCCACCAGACCAGGATGCAAGCGAAGACGGCAAGGAAAACCACCAGCGTTCGCCGTCGCCTGGGCAGGAAGATGAAGGCCAGAAGGGTCATCAGGGCAAACAGTATCGCCAGTCCGGTACGAGTTCCTTCTCCCGGAATATTGGAAAATCTTATGGCCAATGCGCCCCATGTTGTCAGGGTAAGAACCACGACAGCACCTAAAAATCTTGCAATGAATTTCGCCATACTAGTCATTTTCAAGCGCCTCACTTTTCCTTGAGATTATCAATCAGGATTCGACGAACTTCCTCGATAGCATCCGGGTTGTCCTGTGCGGAGTGACCAGAGTGGACGACGAGTTCAGACTCCACGCCATCAATATGGGCACTCTTGTAGGCAACCACCCCATCCACCCATTTTTCTTTGGGATCTTTGGGGTTTTCCACAGCAACAATCGAGTGCGCTCTAATAGTAGGTGAAAGGGGAATTGATGCGAAGGTCTTAACAAACTCACTGTCGGGATTCATGTTATCCGTACTGCGCGGGATACTATTTTTCATCCCTTTAATCTTAAGGACATCTTCTTTTTGAAAAACCTCTTGGAGCGGGTTAAGCACATTGAGAGGCAAAGAAATCATCCGCTGCATCAAATTGCCGACCCAGTTAGAAGAAAGATAGCTGCCGCGATGAGGAGTGGAGATGAAGACGACTTGTCTGACAAAAGGCAGCGGCTTGTAGAAGAGGCTGCTGTGGAGCAGTTCGCGCGTTTTCGGCGAGACATCAAGCTTCTCTATAGGAACCGAAAAAAGCCGGTCATAGAAACGGTTGCCACTGTCGATTGCGGTGAGCTTTGTCAGCATGCCACCTTGACTGTGACCAATAACAACCATTTTTCGCAAGGCCTCATCCTTTCCTTCAGGGTCGAGTTCTTTAACGATATTCTTGAGCCCTTGCGTAAGGAGGCCTCCGGAGTAAAGGATGGGATTGCCGGTATTATAGGTGAAAAGCCAAATTTGGTACCGGTGCAATAGCTCAGGGTCATTGAGGACTTCATTGATAATTTCCGCCCAACGGGCTGGGCTTGAAGCTGTCCCGTGCACGAGCACCAACGGAATCCGCCCTGGACGGTAAGGAGCCATGAGGAAAACGTTATCTTTGAACCGGGCAGCTTCTTTAAAGAAGCTGATGTCTCCCGAGAGCAGTCTTTTGAGTTCCAGGTCATATACCAGTGATCCTTCAAGGGTGGACGCCAGAGCAGTGCTCGGTCTGAACGCCAGGGGCACGGTGAGACCATTAATATCTACCGAGGTCTCTTCCTGAGTCGTGAACAGTTTCAGTTCACCCGCCAGCCTGCCTTCCTTGAGGTTTTCTTCTATATTATCCAGCCGGAGCAATGCCGTGACTGTAACCTTCAGTGCCGGCGGCACCAAGGAAGATTTTTGTTCATCTTTCCCCTGAATTGGTTTGAGAGCTGCTACCATGGCCGAGCCAATACCAGGCCAACGATAATCGTTCTTGAGGCCTCGAACGTCAAGTTTCGCTGCCGAAACAAAATCCACCATATTGAAGCGGCCCCATTGCAGTTCATCCGGATTGAGATGAACGCTGAGTTCTCCAAAAGGCAGTTTGTAGATGTCAGTCTTAATCTCTATCGTCCCCGATTCTTTGTTGTACAATCCCAACGCTATTCCCTGATTGTAGAGGTTGACAGCCGTTACGAGGCGAGGATCGAAGGGGTTGGGGATAGCGCTGCTCTCTTTGGGGAAGAGAAAGGCATAGGCATACACCGCCGCTGCCAGATAATAGGATTGATCACCTCCCTTGTCCGCATGGAGAAAGGAGAGTTCAGCCAGGGCGAAGAATCGATCGGATCTGCTCGCGGTAGGTATGCCGGTTCGAAGGGCTTCGATCGCATCGGCAGGTTCCAGGCGAAATTTATCGACTAAACCGGAACGATTGAGGATTTGTTGGGTTGGAGCGCTGAGGCTTTGGTCAGACAAGACGTTTTCAGTCAGCTTCCGGTTGGTTTCTTGATTGTCCAGAGAACTCACTCCCACGGGGGATGCACATCCAGACAGCAGCAAGGCGGCGGCCAGAAAGCAAGTGTAAACAACATACTTTAGATGAAGGTGGACGTCTTCTTTCGATCTCATTTTCTTCTCTTTATCGCTCGGGCACGAGCAATGGGCTGATTGATTATAAAAAATTGTATTGGGACGTCTCTAAACAAAGAGATTAGCCGGCACGAGACCGAATTTGACAAAGCCACCTATTCACCATTGAAGGTGTCGGTGATTGTAACAAGCCGTTCGTTGTTCACTAAATAAAGCAATTTGGCTTCCATCCTGGCTCATTCTACCGTCACCAGGGTAATCCTCCTGCAGGCTCACCTCGCATCGACTCAAACGGCAGGCCGCGAATCACTCCCCTCAGGTCGGGAGTCCGGATTGTTAGCCACCCACCACATGAAGATTTGATAGCCCAGTGCCAGTAGCGTTGCACCAACAAACATGCCAAGGATGCCAGTGGTTGCCATGCCCCCAAGCGCGCCCAACAGGATCACCGGCATTGGTGCATCGACTCCGCGACCCAACATCAGCGGTTTAAGCACGTTGTCAGCCAAGCCGGAGATAATCAGTAGAACGGTATAGCTGACCGCGGCGACGGTGTTGTAGCCACCACTGATCCAAATGTACCCAATCGCGGGCAAAGTGACCAGAAGCGCCGGAAGCTGAGCGATTCCCAGCACCAGCACCACCAGCGACAGTACCCCGGCCCACGGAATGCCGGCTATGATCAATGCAAGACCGATGAGGAGCGCCTGGATGCAGGCAATTCCGATGACACCCGCGGCTACTGTACGAATGGTAGCAGTGGAGAGACTGGCAAATCCTTTCCCGCGCGCAGTACCAACAATACGCTCGAAAATCGCCAGGGCAGCCCTGATTCCCGACTGCCCATAGGCCATGATGATTCCGGCAATGATGAACGACAACAAGAATTGCAGCATTTTACCCCCGAGGCCGGCAACGATTCCGAGACCGTGTGTCGCCAGTTCGCCGATCTTCGGTTGCATGCTCTGTGCCACTGCCGGCAGATCTGCATGCGCCTGCGACCAAAAGGCATAAACCTTTTTGCCGACGATCGGCCAGTCGGCAATACTCGGTGTCGGAGAGGGAATCTGCAGGGTATTGTTTTTCACGTTGCTGATTAAATCCTGAATTGAATCGCCCAACGAGCTTACCAGCACTGTAGTCGGCGCCACAATCAGCACCATACTGACCAAAACCAGCAGAGTCGCCGCCAGCCCTTGTTTATCACCTATCCTGTTAGCTATTCGCTGATGGATTGGATACATGGTTACCGCCAGGATCAGTGCCCATAACATCAAAGCCAGGAATGGTGAAAAAATCTTGTAGCAGAGCATGGCCATTGCCAGCACCAAACCTGCTCGAATCAAAACATCCAGCAGGCGGGCGGACAAGCGCTTTTCCAGTTCGTGATCAGGTGTGCAAGGTATGTGGTCCATGGGGCGATTCCTCTTTTTGAGCAAGGGTATAATATGGTCAAGTTTCCTTACAGCTAAAAACACCGATAATCTAGCCCGTTTGCCATGGAAAATTTCTACGAATTTTGCCGCTTCTACCGCAAGTGCCAATGTCAAGTTTTCTGGCGAATGAAATTTTTACCTTTCCAGATCGTGAACAAATTTTCTCGGTAGATATCAACTAAGTGGGCACTGGCGACATCAGTGCCCACTTGAAATGCGAATGTCTAGCTAACTTTCTCATCCTAACAAAAGGGCCTCTACTGCTGCAGCCATTTAGGGGATGATTCGACTTACCTCTGTACTTGGGTCAGTGTCTCTTGTTGCTGAAGAGGAATCAATTTGTCGCGGCTGTTTTCATTGGTTTTCCATCCTTTTTCCTGCAATGCGGATCGAGTCTGTTCACTGAGAGTGCCCAAGGTCCAGAGCTCAATGCCGGCGGTCTTGGCTTGTTTGGTGGCCGTCAGGTTTTCGGCCACGTCGGCGATAGGCTTGCTCCAGATGATGCGATCCGTTGGTAGGAGAACCACTGTAGATCCATCCTTTTTGATGCCCTTGACGAGACGTGCCATGGGGGTAAAACCTTTCAGCGGTGCGATATTTTTATTATATCCTGCTGAAAGCACGGCGATTTCGGTAATAAGTCCGGCCATGTCAGGGTTGCTGGCCTGGAGGCCGACCTTGATGAAAATTTCCCGATTGGCCACGCCCTTCATTGACTCGAGGGCAGCTACCAAGATCGTTTCCAGGGCCGGAGAAAAGACCGGGTTATTAAGAAAAAGCTCTACTGTATCGGCATCAATTCCCATAGCCAACAGTTTAGTCTTGTTCTGCAGCCAGAGTTTGGATGGGGGAGTGTTATTGGCGGCATCATTAAGGATGCGAGCCGTGCCGGAGGTAGACAGTACCAGTCCACCCACTCCCGGGATAGCGCTGGTTGCCAGTCCAACACTGACCCCACCGAGATAATCGGCCATAGCCAGCCGGTCGAGTTCCTCCTGCAGCACCTTATTTCTCGAGAAAATGCTGACCCCAAACTTCGAAGCTATGGTTCCCTTTGATTTGGTGAAACCGACAAGCTGAGCGAATTTACTGTCTTCAGTTTCAGTTGCATCTCTCTTGCCGACTGTTCCCTTGGCACGATTGAACAGGTCGCCGACGCCTTCAGCGGCACCACTCAGAGTGGATACGGGCTCGGTGATTAAGTTCTTAATGCCGTTTACTGTATTCTCCCCGCTCTTCTTGAGCGATTCCGCCGCGGTCGATTTGGTTTCCACTTTCTTCATGGCCGCAATGGCACCCAGTTCGTAAATCAAGACATTGAGGTCCATGGACGAGTTTGCCTGAAAAGTGCCAAACGGCGAGGTAACCGAGTACTGATAATACATGCCGTCAAGCTGCACCCTATCATCGACTGTATGGAACGGGCCTTTGAGCTGCTCAGGCTTGAGGATAGTTTTAGCGCTGATCACACTGGGCTGTTCATACTCTGCAGCTTTTACAGGCTGAACGGAAAGTATGAAGAAAAGACTGAGGGCGAGCAACGAAGAGACTAAAACCCGATCAAGGGTAATGCCCCATCGCACAGATTGGTGAGATGTCTGCAAAATAATTCTCCTTTAGTGTTTTTTGGGATTGATTGTAAGACTGTGTTAAGTCTGCACTCGCTTGGTTGCTATTAATGATAACGACTTACTCTAGGTTTCGGCACGGCGAAGTCGAGGATGCTCGCAACGCCGGGAATATAGTGAGCGATCTCGATAACCTGAGCGCTTGTCGCAGTGGGCGCCAAGGAACAACGAACAAGTGTTGACGAGGTTTTTTCTTGTATTGATTTCTTTTGTTTTCTCAAGTTAGGCTATTTCGCCTTTTCCTGAATAGAAAGTGCCACCGCTTCAGTGTACGTGATGACAATGGTCTCGCCTACCTTGACCTTTTCCAGATTGGCGGGATCCTGCACTTTCACAACCTCCACCTCGCCATCAGGCATTTTGAGTGTGGCGGTCATTCTTACCTTGTCGAGATCCAGGATGGTGGCAGTCACTGTTGTTTCGGATGCCTCGGCATATCCCGGTTTATCGCCTGGTTTCGCTCTACCTGCCAACTCTCTCACCTCATCTTTGACTTCGCCGGGTTTTGCCATCCGCACCGCCAGGGATTCGACATACTCCAGCACAACCTTATCACCCACTCGAACTTGAGGCAGATTGACAACCTCTTTCCCGGCATGAATAGTCATAACAGGGCCCTCAGGCCCTCGTATGGTGACCATTCGTTTCTTCATGTCGATCTTTTCGACAATTGCCGTTTCCGTTGCCACATTGGCTCTATTAATGTTCAGCCCTTGTTGGGGCGTATTCGGTTTTGTGCAGGCCCATACGTTCAGGGACAGCGCCAGCAACATCATTAATCCAAGGTGTTTTTTCATGATTATCTCCATAAAATGGTATTTGTTGAAACTGAGAATCCTGCTATTTTTATAACATATTGCGTCTTTCATTTTGGGAAGAGGAACGTGATTGCAGTCCGCAGCCCCCAATCCGGCCCCCCGGCCTTTTCCGCATAATATCGGTAGCCGATCTGTAACGTTAACGGCTGGCCTCCGATTTTAAGAAGTTGGGTAATTGTGGCGTTAACGGGAACCGTCCACTGGCTGTGTTCCCAGTCATAGGTGGATTCCGTGTTAATACCGAACGTTGTATACCTCTTGGTCGTTTTCGACAGGAACGGTTGCAGAAATGTGGTATTCACCTCGTCGCGGTCACTCGCGCCGGCAAATGAGAAAATATGGTTTGCTAATACGCCATAGGTCCAGCCGTTCTCCTGCTTCAGCGCAACAACCGTTGGTCCCGCACCCCACTTTTCGCTGCCCAAGGCGCTATCTGTAGCTGCCGGATAAAACATCACCGGACCAGCCCCCAGAATCCACCCGTTTACCGGTTGCTTCGGCGAAAAGAAGAAACTCTGGGTAATGTCGCCCAAGCCTGATTTGTCACCGCCACCTTGCACCGGTGACTCTGCATTAATCAGCGGGAATATGGTTCTTACAATGAGGTTCCAGTCGTTGCCTAATGAGAAAGGAATGACCGGCTGAATGTTGAGTGTCTGCCGTGTTGCGTCGGCCGACCCGATGCCGAAGTCTATGTTGTATTGCAGCGGCAGGCTAACCATGCTTGCTATCGGATTTTGGGTTTTTTTGGCCAGTTCCTCTTCTTCGCTACCTCCATCTTGCGCATAGACCGCCCCCCCGCAAAGCCACAATACTGCCAGTGCGATGGAAACAAGTTTTAATTGTTCCAACCTATCCTTCACGTTTCCTCTCATTTCTGTCTGATATTATGATAAAAGTTAACTTTAAAGTTTCCAAAGAATATGCCTGGTGGGGTCAGCTTTCCGCCTTCAGGGGAGCATTATGCGCGGCAACCCTCTCCCGCAATATCCTGATATAAAAGGGCTGACTTGAATCAAGATGAATATCTCGCTGCGGAAAAGCTATTGATACAGGAAGAGAAAAAAGGTTTTGCAGCATCATGCTGCATTTATCCTGCAAAGCGTTCTTAAATGTAACTTCTAGAAGTCTTCAAATATATCTCCACAGCCGGCGCCTGCGCGCAGGCGGACCCAATGGCCATCGCTCACCCCTCCTTGATCGCCCGAACTTCGGCAGCTCGCGCATCAACCGGGATCACCGGCAGTTCTCCCTGCTTGGCCGGCAGCGTGCGGAGGTAATCCATGATCGCCTGCCACTCCTTGATCTCCTTGGAGGCGTTTGTCTTGCCGCCGGTGGCGACACTTTCTCTGTCCGTCGTGCCCGTTGGTGACAGCAGATCAGGTGTGCTGCTACGTGGGTCTTCGAGCGCCTCGACCTTCGACTTAAGCTGCTGCCCCTTCTTGTTTTTGGCGATAATCTGCAGTTTGCCTTTGCTGAACTTGGGGATAGCGGTGAGAATCAGGCCGAGATAGAGTGGACAGGTGAAGCTGTATAATTTATCAGTCTTACCGGTGATATCGATGGCCTCATAACCGCGGTCAATATCCCCCAGTTCGATGGCAGTAACGACATCGAACTTCGGTCGCGTCTGGTTATAGCGGAACCGCATGCCGGAGACGCGGGGGAAATACTCGCCGGGGTGACTCGGATTGTCAATCAGCAGGAATTCGAGGATATTCTTCAGTTCCTGGCCGGTGAAGTATCCGGTGACCAAGGCGCTGCCGGCCGTGTTGTCGACAGCTCCGGAACCGAGGGGCGCCACGGCAAAGACGTCATAAACGGTCTGGACACCCGATTTCCCCCGGAGCAGACTGGAGCGGATCATCCCGCCGGCGCTGAAACCGATGTCCGCCTTGGTGGCTTTGCGAAAGGCGTCGGTACAGATGTTGGCGAGAATCGAACTTGCGGCAATGTCGGTGAAGGAATTGGGCAGATCCTGCTGTGCCACTGCCAGCGGCTGATCGATGCTGTATCCGCGTGAGGCGAACACCGCTGCGGTGACCCCCTTTTTAAGTTTGTCGATCTCGTCGGCAACAGCCTGGTCGCCGGTGATGCTGTCGTCGATGGGGTGCAGTTTGTACGACTCGACCGTCAGTTTGTTGTTGTCAAGAGTGAGCACTAGCTCACCAAGGTTCCGACTTTCCTTGCCGGATTGGACCACAGGGGTGCGGCCATTGACCATGATCGCTTCCGACAACTCAGTATGGCTGTGGCCGCCAACTACTATGTCAATACCCTGCACCGCGGCCAGAGTGACGTCATCACCCTCACTGTAGCTCCCGTCTTTACCGGTACGCACGCCGCCATGGCTGAGGGCGATGATGACATCCACCTTCTCCTTATTGCGGAGCGTCTTCACCATCTCCTTGGCAGTCTCGATGGCGTCAGTGAATGTAGCAGGACCGGCGCCGCCGGCGTAGAACTGGGCCTCTTTGCCGAGCAAGCCGAATATGCCGAAACGGATACCGCCCCGCTCGATGACGGTGTAGGGACGGATCACGCCGGTCTTGGCCAAGCGCTGCAGGTCAGTCAGTTTTGTGTCTTTTTGGGTAAAGTCGATATTGGCGGCAACAACCGCTGGAATCCGGCCAGCCTTGGCAGCCACGCTGATTGACCTGCCAAGGCCGTCAGGCCCGAGGTCAAATTCATGGTTGCCGAAGGTGGTGGCATCGTAGCCCATCATTCCCATGAGTTTCAGTTCGCCGCCAATTTCGCGGGTAGCGGCGGCAAAGGCGGTTCCCATGCTGTAGTCGCCGGCGTCCAGTACCAGCACTGGCCCCTGGCTTTTATGCGATTCCTTCTTTTTGGCGATCAGGGCCGCCAGGCGCGCATAGCCACCGCGGGTAGCATCATCATTAAGGCTAAAGGGCGTGTAGTCAGCAGCCGGCCCCATGCCGATGAAACTCGAGTGCATATCGTTAGTGTGGAGGATGGTGAAACTTTTTTTGCCGTTCACTGCCGCGGACAGTCCGCCAGGTAGAAGAATGGTAACGCCTAATGCCGCCGAGCCAGCGAGAAACTCACGTCGAGAGATGGTAGTCCCGGACAGATTAGGGCTGATTTCAGTGCTCTCCGTTACTGCGAGCCGATTTCTGTTTCTCGACTTCATTGGTATAGCCTCTCTGCTTTATTAAATATGTTGATTTTTGTTTGGGCCGCACCCGAATGGAGCGGGTGCGGCCTCACTGCTACAACTATTGCTCTTAGTTGCTGCTCCCATTGGGATTTTCCATCTTTTTCATAGCATCCTCGAGCGCCTTCTTCACGCTGAGCGTATCTGCTTTTTGGCGAGGCGGAAACTCCACCAGGCTCTTCAGATGCTCTGCGATGAAAGGAGCGGCCGCGTTCGGTGCCCACAGGTGGTTCGCGAAAAATTGCTTGCCGACGTAGCCATATTCATGGGAATCCGGGTCCATGATTTCCAGCGGGTCCATCAGCAGGTTGAAGAGATGCGGAACGCTGGGGTAGGTCTTCTCGTCGAACCAGGTTCCTTTCGGCTTGATGCCGATATGCATTTTCCATCCATCCACGCGGATCGCCATCAGATCGGTTTCGTCGTAGTAGAAGAACGCACGCCGGGCGGTCTTCTCCTCTTTACCTGTCCAATAATCAAGCTGGTTGTAGCCGTCGAGATGGACCTTGTAGGTCATATCGCCGATTTTCTTGCCAGTGAGCAATTCTGTCTTGATATTCGGCAATCCGGCTGCGGCAGCGAGGGTAACGAAGACGTCTTCATGGCTCTGGAGGCCGTTGAACTCCGAACCGGGCGCGATATGGCCGGGCCATTTCACGAGCATCGGCACACGGAAACCGCCTTCCCAAGTGGTCCCTTTCTCGCCGTGGAACGGCGCATAACCAGCATCGGGCCACATCATCATCTCATTACCGTTGTCGGTAGAGTAGACGACGATGGTATTGTCTTCGACGCCCAGATCTTTGATCTTCTTCAAGAGGATTCCAACCTGCTCATCATGCTCGAGCATCTTGGCACGGGCCACATCAGATTCAGGGCGGCCTTCATCCACTGCCGCCTGGATATACTTCTGCGGAGAATGCGACCAGATATGGATGGCGGTGCTGTTGAACCAGACGAAGAAAGGCTTGTCGCCCTTGCCAACCTTATCTAGGAATTTCAGTGTATTGTCGAGTACCTCGTTGTCAAAGGTCTCCATACGCTTGCGCGTCAACTGGCCGTCTTTTTCGATCTTCTGCTTGCCGACGCGGCCAAAAACCGGGTCCTCGGTCGGATCGTCAACATCGGTTGCCCACGTGTGCAGAACATCGCGCGGGCCAAACTTCTTCAGGTACTCCGGGTTTTTCTGGCCGGGGTAAGCAAGTTGTTCAGGCTCTTCCTGGGCATTAAGGTGATAGAGATTGCCATACCACTCATCGAAGCCGTGGACGGTTGGCAGAAACTCGTTGCGGTCGCCCAGGTGGTTCTTGCCGAACTGCCCGGTCGTATAACCCTGCGATTTCAACACCTCGGCCAGCGTCGGGTCTTCCTTTTGGAGGCCAAGCTTTGAACCGGGAATACCAATGGTGGTCTCGCCGGTTCTCAGCGGCATTTGTCCGGTGATGAACGCAGCGCGTCCGGCGGTGCAGCTGCCCTGGCCGTAGTGATCAGTGAAAATAGCACCTCCCTTGGCAAGGCTGTCGATGTTGGGTGTGCGGCCCATCATGCCGTGCGTGTAAGCGCCGACATTCCACATCCCAATGTCGTCACCCCAGATGACGAGGATGTTGGGTTTTTTTAATTCGGCAGGCGCTGCCGCCTCAGCCCATGATGGATAGGAGCTGGCTGCAAGTGCAATGCCACCGGCGATACACAGACCGGTCACCAGGCTTTTCGAGGTGTTGTTTCCCCAAAAGATATTCCATCTCGGGGGCTTCTGATCAGTTTTCATGCTTCCTCCTACTGTGTGCTTGATTATTTTGCCTTTACGCTTCTTAACTTGTTCTCAAGTTTTACTTGCTGCGTCCTGCTTCCAACCTTGCATTGATAAACTCCTTGGCCTTCGGAGATATCCCCTCAACCGCCAGCGCCTGTTTGTAAACTTTGACAGCCTTATCCTTTTCTCCCTGTTTTTCGTGAATCTCCGCTAACAGCAGGTACGCATCCGGATAGGCAGGCACCCGGCTGATGAGCGTTTCAAGGGTATTGATAGCTGCAGAGCTATCTTCCCCCTGCTGCTGATAGAAGGCCAATAACGATGCATACTTTGGTTCCAGTGGACGGAGGGCAGCAGCCTTCTTGCACCAATCCAGCGCCTCGCCAGGTCGATCCTTGGCGGTAAGTATACAGAGGTTATAGGCAGCATTTGCCTGTTGAGGATCAGACTTGAATGCAGCAGAGAGGTTCTTTTCCGCTGCCCCCAGATCACCCAGTTCTGCTTTGACCAGTCCCAGATTGTAGAGAGCGACGGTGCTGTTCGGAGCAATCTGCAGAGCCTGGTTCAACTTCTCCTCGGCTTTGCCAGTCTCACCCAGCTTGGCATGCGCCATGGCCGCGTTGACCAGGGTCAGGACCGATTGCGGTTCGTGTTTATAGGCGATGTCATACTCGACCAGTGCTTCTTTAGGCCGGTTCTGCCCCAGGTAGTAATTTCCCAGATTATAGTGGGCGTCCCAGCTGTCCGGCCGGGCCATGAGAGCGGCCAGATATTCATCCGTAGCGTTGTCGACATTCTCCTTAGCTCTTCCTTGTGGCCTGATGTTCGGGAACTGGGCCAGAGCGGCGGCAGCGCGTACTCGGACGAGACGGTAGTCGTCGCCGGCAGCAGCGGCAAGATCCTGGAGCAGGTCCATGCTAGGGCTATGTCCGAGTGCTTCGACCGCAGCCCCCCGCACCAGCGGCGAAGGATTGTTGAAGGCAATGCTCAGAGCCGGAATTATGGTCTGGTCTTCGCAGTGGGCCAGCAGGCGGATCAGGGAGGTGACAAAAATCTCATCACTTTTGGGATCGCTGATATACGCCAGCATCTCCGGCAACTTGGACCATTCACGTTTGCGGGCCGCCTCTATCAGGGCTGCTCGTTTGAGAACCGGCGCCTGGTAGTCACGCTGACGCCATTGCCGAACCAGTTTATCGGCCCAGGCGGCATCATAGTCCGTATGGCAGACGTTGCAGGCGTTAGGCGACTGGTAGGCGATTGTGGTGGCCGGGGTAGGCGGCAGCATGGAATGATCTGTGCGCTGCATGCGGGCAAATTCGGTCTTGGGCATGTGGCAGGAAATGCATTTGCTTCCTTCGCTCTCAACAGAGTGGTGGCTGTGGGCGGCCACGTTCTTGACCCGCTCCTCATGGCAGGGAAGGCAGGCATTGTTGAAATTCTCCTTTTTGAACCGGTAGCGGCCGCTGGAGGTGTGGCAGGTAACACAGTGGAGTTTACCCCCTTTGACGCAAGGGCTCATGCGCCAGGAGGTCTGGGTGTAATTCTCTCCCAGGTCGCGGCCATCGGGGTAGAAGTCGCTGTTTTCGAGGGTTACCAGATCGAAATGGTCGAAGAAGCGCTCTGGCGTCTTGTAGCCGGCGGTAAGCGGCATTGCCTTGGAGTGGCAGGAATTGCAGGCGTCGTTGTGCTGGACCGGGGTAAATTTCTTAGTGCGGATCAGTCCTAAATCTGAATCGTCAGCCGGTTTTTCACCCTTGGGGAGTTTACGCATGATCGCGTTGTGGGTCTCTGATCCGCCATGGCAGGTCTCACAGTTGATTCCCGGCTCTTTCCAGGTGGTGGTGTAGCTGTCCGTCTTCTGATCGTAGTTGGTGGCGAGCTGGCTGACATGGCAGCCATAACAGGAGGTGTTGAAGGTGTAGGGATATTCCTGCCACCCAACCGGTGCCTCGCTCCCTCCATGCTGGCCGGGAAAGTGACGCAGCCCTGAGAGGGCGGTATCAAACCATTCTTTCTTGCGCACGTCGTAGGCAACTGGCAGGGTTTGGAGACGGCCTTTATCCAGGGGGGTGAGGAAGTAGAAGACGTTCTTGCCGCCAAGGGCGTATTCGATCTTATACTGCTTCTTTTTGCCATCCACATCAGTCTCCAGGACGGAGCCACCGCCAACGTCCGCACGGTAGTGCTGTTTACCGATGACCACGTCTTCATTCTGGGGAGAGAGTTTCTCCTTGGCGAGGGTTTCGGTATACGGCTGCATGGCCAAGCCGTGCATGGAGCTGGACCAGAGGCCATAGAAACGCTCATGGCACTCGCGGCAGCTTTTGGAGCCAACATAGGGGGCGGGAGGACTTTCGATACCGAGTGCCGGTAATGAGAAGAGAAGACAGGTGACAAATAAAATCGAGATGACTACCCGCATGGTGACTCCTTTACATTTCGTAAACCTTATTTCAGGCTGATCGCGTTATGGATGGCAGCAAGAACGTCAGCACCGGAATCTGTCTTGCGGAAGTAACCGGCGCAACCAGATGCCTCCGCCTGCGCCTGAACTTCGTGGTCGTCGTGTGCCGTGATGAAAATGACAGGAGTGCTGTCGTTGACCGCAGAGAGTCTTTTGCTCAATTCCAGCCCAGACATCCCTTTCAGTTGAATGTCAAATAGCAGGCAATCAAATCTCGGACGTTTGGTGTCTGCAAGAAATGCTTCGGCGGAGAGATAGGTGATAGGTTGAAAATGAGCGGCCCGCAGCAGTCGGCTCATCGAGCGGCAAAGACTCTCATCATCATCAACAACTGCGATATAGATATTATGCTTGCTGCTACTCATAACGTGCAGCTTAGATAGAAAACAGGGGCTTGTCTATTGCCCTTTAGGGAAGGTCGGGGGTGATGACGGGGCGGGGAGGAAAAGTCGGAGCGCTACTTTTTGATGGTGCCAGCCTCAATCCATAGTTTCGTTAATTCAGCGGACGAGAATGCATTGAGCTTGGTCATTATTGAGGTACGATGGTATTTTACTGTGCGTTCGTGAATACTGAGGTCGAAGGCAATTTGCTTGTTCAGTTTTCCCTGCACGACGTGCTGCAGCACCTCGTGTTCGCGTAAGGTGAGTGTGGCTAGACGCGCCCGCAACGCTTCCAGCCGTTCACGCTCGGCACGCTCGTGGGCGTCGCGGTTGATTGCGCGGTTCACTGCGTTGAGTAATTCCTCCTTTGGTGCACACTTCGTCAGAAAATCTTCTGCTCCCCTGCGTATCGCCTGCACGGAGGTCGGAATATCTCCCTGCCCACTGAGGAAGATGATCGGTAATTTGTGCCCCTCCTTTGCAAGCGCTTCCTGCAAATCCATTCCGCTCAAGCCTGGCATATGCAAATCAGCAATGATGCACCCCGGAACATCATATTCCGGTTGGAGCAGAAACTCCGCCGCCGAAGCATAGGTTCTCACCTCGAAACCGGATGCACGTAAGAATCGTGCGACCGCAGTCAGGAAAGAGGCATCGTCGTCCACAATCCTGACAATGGGAACTGGTGCATTCATTATGCGACACCCCTCCCTGCCATCGGCAGGGTGATTGTGAACGTCGCACCACCTGCCTTGTTGTTTTTCGCCCACAACCGTCCACTGTGCGCCTCGATAATACCGCGGGAGATGGCCAGGCCCATCCCCAGGCCATCGGACTTGGTACTGAAAAACGGCTTGAACAGATGCGCAATATTGTCCGGTTCAATGCCAGGACCGTTGTCACTTACGGCAACCTCGACCGTTTCGCCGACAGGTTGCACCAACACCGTAACGAGAGGAATTTCGGGTGGGTTGTCGCCTAGTGCATCAAATGCGTTAAGTAGCAGATTTATAAAGACTTGCTGCAATTGTACCTGGTCGCCATAAATCAACGGCAAGCGTGGATTGACATCCAGAACCAGCCGCACTTTACGCTTTTTAGCATCTGGCTGCACCAGGACGAGGGCTTCGTCCACCAGGAGTTTAAGATCAATGTGGCGTTGTGGGGCTTCGCGTTTCTTCATCATGGCACGCATCCGATCGATCACCTCGCCAGCGCGTTTGTCGTCCTTGCGGATGTCCTGCATGATATCCCGAAGCTCACCAATATCCGGCGACTGATCTTCCAGCATCAATTCCACGGCCTCGGCGTTGCGAAGGATGGCGCCGAGTGGTTGGTTTAATTCGTGGGCGAGCGTGGAGGCAAGTTCCCCTATCATGGAGACACGAGTAACGTGAGTCAGTTCGTTGCGCTTTTGCTGGAGTTCCAGTTCCATTTGCTTACGCCTGGTGATATCCATACCTATCCCCATTAAATATTCTCCCTTTCCATCAGAAAAAAATATTCCTGTAGCTTGCAATGGTAGGCTCCGACCGTCTTTCTTCAAAATTTCCAGTTCCATCGAAACGTTGCCCTGTTCCTCCACGACCTCAACCGCATGCGCAATAGCCGGGTAATCAGCAGGGGCAAACCAGTCCAGTACATGTTTCCCGTACATTTCTTCAGAACTGAATCCCGTAAGCTTTTCGTGATTCTTATTCCAGCGAACCAAGCGCAAATCGGGAAGAGTATAGAGGTAAAAAATTCCCGGCAGGCCTTCCAGTAATGTATTCGTGAACTCTTGTTCTTTTTGCTGTTTAAGTTGGCTCTCTTTGTACTCGGTGATATCCACTGAGATACCTGTCATGCGATCCGGAATACTATCAGCAGAAACTAAGAACGTTTTGGCCGTTACTCTCATCCAGCGGAGGCTGCCATCAGGCAACACAATACGGTAGTCATCACGGAAATCTGTTCCATCCTTGATGCACGCTTGTGAGGCCTGAACGACCCAATTCAGATCGTCGGGGTGCAGTCTGGAAAGATATTTCTCAAAGGGAATTGGTTCGTCCGGAGAGAAACCATATAGTGTACGCGCTCTTTCTGTGCCCCAAATGTGGTTGGTTTTAAAATCCCATAACCATATCCCCACGCCGGCAGAATCCGCCGCCAGATCCAGCCAATCTGTTCTTTGGGAAAGTTCGTCTGATAATTGCACGACTTGAAGCGTTGATCTGGACATTTCAACGCCCATGACTACGATGAATCCTAAGAAGAAGATACTTAGCGTTAACGGAAAAATGACAATCTGCCAGACCACTAATACACCCATCACGATTGCGGTCAGCACGAAGGACAGGATACTGCCACCTATCACCAACGCCTGTCGACTATCACCGCGACGCCAGACACTGATAATGGCATCAATAACGAAAACCAAAAACAATAACAGGCTCAACTGGCCGATAAACATGCAGGGATTAGATACCCCCTCGGCGACAGAAACGGATTCACCTAAAAAATGAATCGATCGTAGACGAGTGACCTCGAGGTAGTTGAGATTTTGCCCCACCAGGAAATTGAGCAAGAGGGAGAAAGTACGTAGGATACAGACGATCCAAGCAAGCCACCGTCGCCCAGCCCGCAGATGGACTAACACGAAGCCCATCAAAGATACGATGATTATCCAAACTGGAACATGGAACCAACGCAGCGCAGTAGCAAATTGTGTGGGGGTCTCTGCCCGCATCATCCATAGCTCAGACGCTCCCATGGCGGCTGTTGCTATTGCCGATAGGGAAAAGAGCAGGTTGGCCCATGATGTGCGCTGCTGGCACCAGACAAGCAAATGTAAAATTGCCAGCGTCAGACAGGAGGACGCAACCATGGACCAGATGACAGTGACCCAGGTCATAGATCAGCTTCGTTTGAAGTATGGGGCACGGCCCACACAAAACCACAATGTTACCACCGCAGTGGGAATTAGTTTGCGTTGTTCCAACATGTTTGGGATTCATCCTTTCTGATTTCGTATTATTTTCATTGATGACACAAATCTAAGGACAGTGCAACAGGTCGAAGGTAAGTAATTCGCAAAATAAATTTAGAGAGGTAGTCTGTCAGCTCCACCTAGGGTACAATTCTATTGCCTGACTGCTGCCGATCGGAAATATGTCCTATTTCAAAGGTGGCATCGAGGTAGCAGCAATAAAAAAAGCACTTAGCCGTTTAATGGCCTGAATCCGTAACAATCCCTCTCGGAGAATGATTTTTCCCTGAAGTTTCCGTACGTTGGATTCGTAGTAGTAGATGTCAGTCGAGGATATCCGGGACGTTATCTTGGGACGTTATCTTATTTGTCAAATATGGCACCAATCGAGGTAACAATTAAGGATAAGGTGGGGGAGGGGGGCTAGTTGGGAATATCTAGGAGATTGTCGTGTGAGCCTTGGTAGCAATCATAGGAAAACCTGCTGAATAGGGTGGGCTGAGTGATGGTGCCGGTCTCCCAACTACCACTATAATACCGCATGGTCGGCTAGTCCTGAGAGGGACCACGCTCCATCATGTTAGTGCTCAATCCTTCGCAATGGTGCATATTTGGTGAATAAAATAAAAAAGCACCTAGCCGGTGCAGGCTAAGTGCTTGATTTTACTGGTCGGAACGAGAAGATTCGAACTTCCGGCCCCCTGAACCCCATTCAGGTGCGCTACCAGGCTGCGCTACGTTCCGAAAAATTTGAAGATATTTGTAGCATTTAATTCAATACCCTGTCAACCCTTACTTACAAGCTACTACCCTTCGTCTGGCTGAGTTGCTTAAGAATGGCCTGCAATTCCTTTTTTATCAAGGACAGTAACGGGCGGCCGATTGCTGAATGTTTTGCAGATAGTGTATACCCTGGCGCAATCGATTTTGTATCTTTCTGATTTTTAAGATATTTTTTGGCGCCTGAAATCGTGTATCCTTCGTCGTGGAGCAACCCCTTGATGCGTAACAGGTTCTCGACATCTTGTCGACGGTATAACCGTTGCTTTGATTTTCCCCGAAATGGTTTGATGATCGCAAATTCAGATTCCCAGTAGCGCAGCACATGGGTGTCCACACCTACAAGAACGCTCACTTCACCGATTCGGAAATAAACCTTATCTGGTAGCGGTGGAAATTCTGAAGTCGATTGCTTCACATCAAATATCTATCGCTGTAAAAATGGGGATAACTGCACCTATCCCTTAACCGATACTCCGAGAGAAATCATCGAAAGCACGGCATCAGTTGTTATTTGTTTAACCTTTCGCGTAGACGTTTACTGGGGCGGAAGGACACCATCTGCCGTTTGGTGATGGTCATGGATGCGCCGGTTCGGGGATTACGACCCCGCCGCGGTGATTTATCCCGAACTGTCAAGGTGCCGAACTGGACCAACTTTATAGATTCTCCGGCAACCATGATGTTTTTCATGGCCGCAAAAACCGTATCGACAATTTCTGCGGCATTCCGCTGGGAAACACCCAATTTTTCATTAACGGAAATGGCCAATTCCTTACGGGTAACATTCTTTTTTTTCATTCTTAGGATCCTTCGCGGTAACGGGCATTAAATTCTGCCATTAATGAATTCACAATTTTTTCATGTACATTGTCAACCGATTGATCATCCAGAGTGGTGGTTGCTGAACGATAGGTGACGGAAAGAGCGACACTCTTATACCCTGCCTGTATGGGTTTGCCACGATATACATCAAAGATATCTGCGGATTCAAGATATTTGTGGTGACGCGTTTGAATCGCCCGTAATAATTCGCCGGCAGGGATATTGTCGGGAACAACCAGGCTGATGTCGCGTTTGACCGATGGATATTTAGGTAATGCTTTGAATTTCTTAGCTTTTGTGCCTAGAGATGCCAGCAGTTGGAGATCGATTTCGAAAAAGTATACCTGTTGTTTAATACCAAAAGCTTTCAATGTCTCAGGATGAATTGTACCCACGGCTCCAATTATTTTGTCTCCGTTCATGATAACGGCCGCACAGGTCGGATCGCAATAAGGCGGAACTAAGGCGGGAATTTGCTGAAACAAAGGGATGTCTTCGGTTGCGGCTACACGAAGCACCTGGAGCAGATTGACAGCCACGCCTTTGATATCAAAAAAATCGGCTAGCTGCGTAGAATAATGGAGCGGTTCTGCTTCAGGATAGCGATGGCCGCTGATCACCGCACAAAGCTGCAAACGTTCCTCAGGCAAAGTATCAGGACTTAGCTGTTGAAAGACTTTACCTATTTCAAAAAGGCGAATATCCGGCCGTTGAAAGTTGATATTGTGACGAATGTTTTCCAGCATCGCCGGCAGGAGCATGGAGCGCATGACAGATTGTTCTTCGGATAACGGGTTCAATAATCGGACAACCCGACGTCGATGATCATCTTGGGGTAGCCTGCAGAAATCAGAATGATTTTCAGCGACAAAGCTATAGTTAATTGCCTCAAAAAAGCCTTGCGCTGTCAGAATTTGCGCCGCTTCCTGTCGAACTACACGTAATTCATCCCGTTTAGGATAATCCATGCGAATAGAGGGCTGTGAGGTCGGGATTTTATTGTATCCGACCAAGCGGGCCACTTCTTCGATTAAATCGATCTCCCGTTCTATATCGATCCGAAAACTCGGCACCACGACCTGCAAGGTTTTTTCATTGATTAAAGTGACTGCAAATTCAATGCTCTCCAGGTAACGGGTCACCTCTTCCCGGCTCAAGGTCAAACCAAGGAGAGTGCAGACCCGGTCGATCCGGAGTTGTAACTCTAAAGGAGGTTTTTCCCCAGGATAAACATCGATCCCATCTATATCAGCCTTGGTGCCTGCATATTCAACCATAAGATTAACCGCTCGCTCCAGAGCTTTGTCAGCCAGGTTGGGATCGACCCCACGTTCAAAACGATACGAGGCCTCGGAGGGAATACCAAGTTTGCGGGCCGTTCGTCGAATGGAAAGAGGATTAAAGCAGGCCGATTCGAGCAGAATGGTGGTCGTCGTATCTGTAATTTCGGTTTCTGCCCCTCCCATGATACCGGCAACAGCGATAGGACGTTGGGCATCGCAGATAAGCAGCATTTCGTTATCAAGTTGCCGTTGATTGCCATCGAGCGTAGTGATGGTAGATTCATTGGCAGCGGGTCTGCGAACAACGATCTTCTGGCCTTTCAGAGTCGTGAAGTCAAAAGCATGGAGCGGCTGTCCGGATTCCAACATGACATAGTTGGTTATATCGACAATGTTATTGATTGGACGCATGCCGACAGCAGTGAGTCGCTGCTGCATCCATAGAGGGGAAGGACTGATGGTTATATTGGTCAGTTTTCTTGCCGTATAGCGAGGGCAGAGATCGGGTGCCTGAATGATCACCTCGTAGCCTAAGTTTTGGCCGGTCAACGGGGTGACTTTTGTAACCAGAGGCCGTAACATGCCACCTGTAAAACTGCTGACCTCCCGGGCAATACCCCGTACACTGGCACAATCAGGACGATTGGGGGTCAGATCAACCTCAATGACGGTATCCCGGAGTGCCAGGGCCTCTGCCAGAGATATCCCGGTAGCCAGTTGGTCATTCAGTTCGAGGATGCCGTTATGGTCGTTGCTCAAGCCGAGTTCCCGCCCAGAACATAGCATTCCGCTGGAAGCGACACCTCGGACCTTAGCTTTTTTAATCTTGGTGCCGTCGGGCAGACTGATTCCCGGTTTGGCTATGGCCGTCAGCATACCTGCGCGGACATTGGGGGCACCGCAGACCACCTGAACAATCTCCGTACCAGTATCGACGGTGCAGACAGTAAGTTTATCGGCATCGGGGTGCTTGTTGACTTCTTTGATTCTAGCGGTGGTAATCTGCTCCAATTCAACAAACAATTCTTCAACACTATCCACTTCCAGGCCAAGCATAGTTAGGTTGTCGGCCAGCTGAGCCGAGGTGATTCCCTCGGTAGAAATAAATTGATTAAGCCAATTCAGCGTGAATTTCATGAGATTCCTATCTGCAACAAAACGCTTTGCGATAATAATATTTTGTTTTTTGCAAAAAATATCTGACGGTCAGGATTGCTATTTTGAACTATACTGAAAAGTTGCTGCGAGTTTCAGAAAAAACTTGTTAATTCTGCTTCCTGAATCGCAGGCTTTCGAATGAGTTGCTTCCTTATCTGTGCTGGCTTCGCAATATCAAGTGAAAAGGACTAATGGGATAAGAAATGGGGCAACGTCTTAAAACTGGGAAAGAAAGCGGAGATCGTTTTCGTAATACAAACGAATATCATCGATACCATATTTCAACATGGCTATTCGCTCAACACCAAGCCCAAAGGCGAAACCGGAATAGATATCGGGATCGTAGCCGACCATTTTCAGTACTTCGGGATCAATGAGACCCGAACCAAGAATTTCCAGCCAGCCTGTTCGTTTGCACACTCGACATCCTTTACCACCGCAGATAACACAGGCAATGTCAACTTCGGCACTTGGTTCAGTAAAAGGAAAAAAGCTTGGTCGAAAGCGTAATGCAAGTTCCTGCTCAAACATCTTATGGGTGAAACTGGTCAGCACGCCTTTCAGATCGGCAAAGGAAACATCTTTGTCGACCAGAAACCCTTCGACTTGATGAAACATCGGCGTGTGGGTTATGTCGGAGTCGCAACGATACACCTTTCCCGGGGCGATGTAGCGTAGGGGCGGATCTTGTTGCTCCATGATCCTTGCCTGCATGGGTGAGGTATGGGTGCGCAGAAGGATCGAGTCCGTAACATAAAAAGTATCGTGCATGTCACGAGCAGGATGATGCTTTGGAATATTAAGGGCCTCAAAATTGTAATAATCGGTTTCTACATCCGGCCCCTCTGCCACGGCAAAACCAAGTCCCTCAAAAATCGAACAAATTTCCTCCATCACTTGAGTGACCGGATGCAGCTTGCCGAATGGCAGATAACGACCGGGCAGGCTGAAATCTGTTGCTCCGATGGTAAGCCCGTTTTGTGAAATTGTGAGTTGTTCTTTCTTTTCTTCAAACCGGCGTTCGATCCCTTGCTTAACTTCATTTGCAAGTTGACCTAACCGTGGACGATCCTCCGGGGCAGCCTTCCCCAGTCGTCGCATAAGATCAGTCAGCGCTCCGCCTTTTCGCCCCAGGAATTTAACCCTGAAGGCTTCAAGCTTGGCAGCTTCTGTAATCTGTTGTAGATCCTCTTCCGCCTCAGCCTGGAGCCTGCGCAGCGCTTGTTCCATGTCTAGTGAATCCTTAATCAGGACGCCTGACTGGAGGCTCTGACAACGGCGGTAAAGGCGTTGGGGTCGACGATGGCAAGATTGGAAAGCACTTTGCGATCCAGTTCGATCGAACTTTTGGTAAGTCCATTGATCAGCCTGCTGTAGCTAATTCCATTCTGCTTTGCAGCAGCATTAATCCTAGTGATCCACAACTGACGGAATTCACGTTTTTTGGTGCGGCGATCCCTATAGGCATAACATAAGGCGCGATCAACTGCTTCTGCGGCTGTTTTGAAGAGGCGGTGCTTCGCACCACGAAACCCTTTAGCCAGACTCAGCACTTTATTTCTTCTGCGGCGTGCTTTAAAACCGCGGGTTACACGAGGCATTGTATTCTCCGTTCATACTAGTGAGTTGTGTGTCAACCTGAAAAAAAGAATCGATTTTTCCCGACAGACAATTCAGATTCCGGCTGTTGAAAGCAGCCAAGGACAGTACCAGTTACAGATAAGGAAGCATCCGCCGCACGGCCCGAGCATCAACTCCGGCAATGAGCGTTGTTTTGCGCAGGTTCCGTTTCCGTTTGGTGGATTTCTTGGTCAATATGTGCGAGGAAAAGGCTTTGCTGCGACGAATTCGTCCACCGCCGGTAGCTTTGAACCGTTTTGCTGCGCCTCTGTTCGTTTTCATTTTGGGCATGGTTTGAGCTCCTTACATCTAACCGGGATGACAAATGATACCGGTACTGATTAGTTTAGGGTGTTCTTTTGTAATATCAGGCTTTGGGACCAACAAACATTACGAGTTGCCGACCTTCCATTTTCGGTTCCTGAATGATCACGCAATCTTCTCTCAGTGTATCCGCAATTTTGTTCAACGCATCGAGGCCGATAGTCTGGGCGTAGATAATTTCACGACCACGAAACCGCATGGTCACTTTGACCTTGTTCTTTTCTCCAAGAAATTCTTTAATTTTACGTATTTTGAAGCTGAGATCGTGCTCTTCGGTTTTAGGCCGAAACTTAATTTCTCTGGTTTCGATAACAGTCTGTTTTTTCTTGGCTTCCTGTGCCTTTTTCTTCAGCTCATACCGGAATTTGTCGAAATTCATTATCCGACATACCGGCGGATCGGCTTTGTCGGAAACCTCAACCAGATCAAGTCCCTGTTCCCTGGCCACTTCAAGGGCAGCCGTTGCGGTAACGACTCCTAGCTGCGAACCATCGGAATCAACCAGCCGCACCTCGCGGTAGTCGATATCTTCGTTGATTTTAATTTTCAGATCCTGTTGAGGGGAAAGTTTCCTGCTACCTCGTTTTTTAATGTTCGTTCCTCCAGTTCTATTTTTCGTGTTCAGGCAACATTGTGGCGACATTCTTCAATAACGAGATCAATGAATGCATCAACCGTCATTGCCGGCAGATTCTGTCCGTCTTTTTTCCGTACCGTGATAGTTCCTTCCTCTTTTTCACGTTCGCCGACGATCAACATATACGGAATTTTCATCAACTGCGCTTCACGAATTTTGTAATTCAGTTTCTCATTACGGACATCCTTCTCGACCCGAATGCCACGGGCGCGCAACTGCGTATAAACCTGTTCGCAATACCCGCTCTGGTCATCGGTAATATTCATTATTCGAGCCTGCTCAGGGGAGAGCCACAGGGGGAAGGCTCCAGCATAGTGCTCAATCAGGACGCCGATAAATCGCTCCAACGAACCCATTAGCGCCCGGTGAATCATGATCGGCTGATGCGCGCCGCCGTCCTCACCGGTATAGGTCATCTGGAATCGCTCCGGCAGATTGAAATCGACCTGAATGGTGGAACATTGCCAGGAGCGACCTAGCTGATCCTTGATCTTGATATCAATTTTAGGGCCGTAAAAAACACCCTCGCCTGAATCGATCTGGTATTGGAGTCCTTTCTTTTCCAAGGCTTGTTTTAGAGCTAAGGTCGATAATTCCCAATGTTCGTCCGAACCTACATATTTTTCCGGTCGCGTCGACAGGTAGACATCGTATTGATCGAATCCGAAGGTTTTGAGAATATGCAGATTCAAATCAATAATGTTGAAAATTTCATTTTCCAACTGATCGGGCCGACAAAAGATATGGGCATCATCCTGAGTGAAGCCTCTAACCCGCATCAATCCATGCAGGGCGCCAGTTCGCTCGTATCTGTACACCGTGCCCAATTCACACCAGCGGATAGGGAATTCCCGGTAGCTGTGTTTATCGGCGTTGTATATACCGATGTGAAACGGACAATTCATCGGTTTCAGCTGATAGAGCACCTCATCGATCTCCATGGCGGAATACATATTCTCGCTATAAAAATCAAGATGTCCAGAGGTCTTCCAGAGGTCTTGCCGGGCTATGTGCGGGGTATAGAGCAGCTGGTAGCCGTTGCGATAGTGCTCATCCTTCCAGTAATCTTCGATCAGTCTGCGCAGTTGAGCGCCCCGCGGCTGCCAGAGAATGAGTCCGGGACCGATCTGATCCTGAATAGTGAACAAGCCGAGTTGCTTGCCAAGCTTACGGTGATCACGCTTGCGTGCTTCTTCCAGGCGGGTCAGATAGTGCTGCAATCCTTGTTTATCGGCAAAAGCAGTCCCGTAGATCCGGGTCAGCATCCGCCTTTTTTCATCACCCCGCCAATAAGAACCTGCCACCCGCAGTAATTTGAAAACCTTGAGCCAAGATGAATCGGGAACGTGCGGTCCTCGGCATAGATCGACAAACGAGCCGTGGGTATAAAGACTGACGGTCTCTGCTTCCATATCTTTGAGGAGTTCTACCTTGTAAATTTCTCCGAGTTGCTCAAAGAAGCGAATCGCTTCTTCCTTACTCATTTCCTGACGGAGAAACGGCAGTCGAGCGTTGACAATTGCTGTCATCTTGTTCTCGATCTGCTCGAACTCGTCAGGCGAGAAAGGTTTTTCCCGGTCAAAATCGTAATAAAACCCATCTTCAATTGCGGGTCCGATAGCCACCTTCACTTGGGCGCCAAACAGTTCTTTTACAGCCAGTGCCAGGATATGTGCGGTGGAATGGCGAAGAATTTCCTCTCCCTCTTCCGACTGCGCGACAATCGGTTCAAGAACGGCATCTTCAACAAGCAACGTCGACAGATCTATCACTCTGCCGTTGCATTTGACAGCAAGAGTCTGTTTGCGTTGTTTACCGGAAACCAGCTCCTTCAGTATTTCCGACACGCTACTTCCACGCGGAAATGACTTACTTTCACTGTTTTGTAAGGAAACTGATATCTCTGCCATTATGACTGTAAAAAGGAAAGGCTAATGAGCAGAAGAAATTTTCTGCATCCTAGCCTTTTGAAAATATTGGTAGGCACGGACGGGGTCGAACCGACGACATCTACCACGTCAAGGTAGCGCTCTCCCACTGAGCTACGCGCCTACATTTTTTTTGCAACGTATGAACTGACATTTATAAAGCATACTGCAAAAAACCGCAAGTCAAATACCAATAAACATATGGAGTGTCAAGAGAATTTAAGCCGGTAACCATCTAAGACTTTATACAAATATCGTGTCACCAGCCAGTCTGCTGCTGCCTGTGAAATATTTATCCGATATAATATTATTATAATATCAAATTTCTAAGCAGTTATCAGGGGGTATAAATGCCCTTAATTGATCCGATGTTTCTTTAGGAGTACCTGCATGCCTGTGACCCCAGTTAATCCTATGAAGCTTATTATCACCCGTCGCGATTATTTCGGATTCTGGTAGGCCGCCTGAATTATGAAACACCGGATTATGGCTTCACAAGTTATCTTACCGATATATCGTTGTATTTGTATATTTTTCTGGAGATGCTCTGTCGCCAAAGGAACTTCTCCCTATTGTTGAAACACAGCACCTGGATCGCCACTGGCAGTAATTTGTAAGACGACAAAGATAAAAAATCTTACCTGTTGCCTACTTTGTGTTTAAGATTAAGCAATATATAATGTTCGTTACAAAGACGAACCGACTAATCAAAGAAAAATCGGTGTTAGGAAAGCACCAACCCATTCAACATGAGGTGGATTATGATCGAATCCGTGTATGCTCTGCTGGCAAAGGTTGGCTTTACCCATCCTCTTCATCCGGCCCTGACCCACATCCCCATGGGCATGGTGATAGGTTGTTTCTTTTTTGGTTTTCTGGCGTGGTACTTCAAAAAAGCTGATTTTCAGACAACCTGCCTGCATTGTTCCATTCTTGCCCTGATTTTCATTTTTCCTACCATCATTGCTGGAATTTTTGACTGGCAGCACCTGTATGGCGGTCGTTACCTGCCACTTATCATCACTAAAATGATTCTGGCGGCAGTGCTTCTCCCTCTGCTCTGTTACTCCGTCTGGCTGAATCGGCAGGGAGTGGCCTCCAAAAAACTTTTCATCGTGTATACCCTCTGTCTTGCCTGTGCCGTGGGCCTCGGTTTCTCAGGCGGACAACTTGCCTATGGTGGTTGAAAAGGTCTACTTTTCAACCGATTGCAGTACAACAGTCCCATCAACAATTGAGAGGAAAATCATGTCATGTCTGAAATCCGTCTGTTCCCTGTTGGGCGTTGTTATCGTATCCTTGTTGTCCATCGGTGCTCTTCAAGCTGCGACGTACCAGCACTCGCTCAAAATCGACAAGATGACCTTCGACTGGAGTATTGAGGGCGAGAATATTGCCATCAAGATTTCCGCACCCACCACTGGTTGGGTGGGGATCGGTTTTAATCCCACTGACACCATGAAGGGGGCCAATATTATCCTTGGTTTGGTTAAGGACGGCAAGGTGGAGATTTCAGATGAATTCGGCACTCAGATCACCCAGCATGTCCCGGATGCCCAAAAAGGGGGGAAAGATAATGTCACTGTAGTCGGCGGTAATGAAACCGGCAACACCACCACCCTCGAATTTTCCATTCCATTGAAAAGCGGAGACCCTAACGACGGTGTCATTGATCCCAAGGGAAATACCCTGGTAATGCTTGCCTATGGCCCAAGCATGAAATCCACCAGAATAAAGCATCAATACGCCAAAACCATTACCGTGAATCTGGACTCAGGCGCCATGAAATGATAACCTGGAACCCGGTGACTCTTACCAGGTGCCTGCTGCTGGGCTTGCTGCTGTCATGGCCCCTAACAGCGTCGGGGCATGACCCCGGTACAGGGGCAGTTCATGACCACCAGGCTGGCGCCCTATTCGGACAGCCGGAAGTCGTTGTCAAACCTGGTGAATGGATGCAGGAGAAAACGGGTGATTTTGTCCCGTTGGATGCCATCTTCAAGAATGAACGGGGTGAGATCGTCACCCTGCGGCAGCTGGTAGATCGGCCCACCCTTTTATTGCCGGTCTATTACAGCTGTCCGAAATTGTGTTCTTTTGATCTTGCCAACCTGGCGGATTCGATTCGCAGAACCGGTCGCCCAATCGGTAGTTTTCGCGTAATAAGCATGAGCTTCAATGCTGACGAAACCCCGGAAACTGCGGCCATGGTCAAACCAAACTACATTCAACTTCTTGCTACGAATTTTCCAGAGAACGACTGGGTATTTCTCACCGGTGACAAAGACAACATTCTCAAGGTAACTCAGGCCATCGGCTACACCTTCAAAAAGAAGGATGCGTCGACCTTCATCCACCCTTCGGCGCTGGCGGTCCTTGCCAAAAATGGCCAGATCATCAAGTACGTCTACGGATCCTTCCTGACGGGAGATGTCGACCTTGCCCTTTTCGAGGCGGCAAAAGGGACCCCGGCAACCTCTATCCATCAATTTCTTGCTTTCTGCTTTTCCTCCAATCCTCGACAAAACCAGCAGGTTTTCGAATTCATCAAGATGGGGGCGGCAACGATCCTCATAATCGGAGGACTCTTCTTCCTGCGTCTTCTCCATAAGAAAAAATCTACACAATCAGATACCAACCCATAACTATGGCCACAACACCGTCATTCTATGATACTCCATCCCCCCCCGGCCTAGTCGGTATCAAGGCCTGGCTATTGACCCATGACCATAAACGACTGGCCCTGATGTATCTCTGGGCTGTTCTCTTCTGGTTCGTCATCGGCGTTTCCATCGGTTTCCTCCTTCGGATCGAGTTGATGTTCATTGGTCGAACAATCATGTCGGCCGAAGTTTACAACTCTGCCTTCACCCTCCACGGGGTGATAATGATCTTTCTTATTGCCATTCCGGCCATCCCTGCGATATTGGGAAATTTTTTTCTGCCGATCCAACTGGGGGCTGATGACGTATTTTTCCCACGACTCAATCTTCTGTCGTGGTACCTCTTTATGTTGGGGGGGCTTTTAGCGATTGTCTCCCTGTTTTCCGGAGGAGGTTTTCCCGATACCGGCTGGACCTTTTACGTTCCCTTCAGCATCGGCACCAAACATAATGTACCCTTGACGGTGTTCGCGGCGTTTATCCTCGGCATGTCTTCCATGCTGACAGGATTGAATTTTATAACCACGATACATCGAAAACGTTTACCTTCCATGGGATGGATGCAAATCCCTCTGTTTACCTGGTCGCTCTATGCAACGGCCTGGGTGCAATTGCTTGCGACCCCGGTGATTTCCATCACCTTCGTTCTGGTCATAATTGAACGATTCTTCAATATCGGACTTTTCGACCCGGACAGGGGGGGCGATCCGATACTCTACGAACATCTTTTTTGGACGTATTCCCACCCCGCGGTGTACATAATGGTCCTGCCCGGCATGGGAATTGTTTCCGAGGTTATCCCCACTTTTTCGCGGAAGGCTATCTTCGGATACCAAGCTATTGTCTATTCTTCCCTCGGTATCGCGATTGCAGGTTCACTCGTCTGGGCCCATCATATGTATACGAGCGGCATGAGCGATACCGCTGTCTTTGTCTTTTCCCTGTTCACATTTCTGGTTGCCATCCCGTCGGCGGTCAAGGTTTTTTCCTGGGTTTCCACCCTTTATAAGGGCTCGATAGAAATGACACCGGCCCTGTTTTATTCCCTGGCTTTTATCTACCTTTTCTCTGTCGGAGGATTATCCGGTCTTCTCCAAGGCGCTGCTGGGCCGAATATTCATATCCATGGCACCCAGTTTATAGTCGCTCATTTCCATTTCACTGTCTTGGGGGGAACAGGCTTTGCTTTTTTTTCCGGCCTTCATTACTGGTGGCCGAAGATGTTTGGCGTTATGTATAATTTCCGTCGGGCGTATATCGCCGCTGTTTTGACCACCGTGGGATTTATGTTTCATTTTGTGCCGATGTTCATTCTCGGTCTGATGGGAATGCCTCGGCGCTACTACGACTACCTGCCTCAATACGCCCATGGAAATTTTCTGGCCGGTATCGGCGCTATTATCATGGTCAGCGGCATTCTCCTGATGTTGATTAATCTTCTGCTCAGTTTCAGGAACAAAATTGCAGCTCCGGACAATCCCTGGGGAGGTTGCACTCTGGAATGGATGGTCCCGTCACCGCCGCCTTTGCGCAATTTCATCACGGAGCCTCATATTAAAGAATATCCGTATGATTTTTCTGATATCCTAACAAACCCTCCCAAAAACTGAATCCGACCTATGGTTCCTATTTCCCTAAAGTGTACCCGGCCCCAGAGGAGAGAATGCCCATGACAAGCCAGCGTGACCTGACCGGAATTCGCATCGGCATGTGGCTGTTCCTCTATACAGAGATCATTCTGTTCGGAGGACTCTTTGTGATCTATTCCGTCTATTTTTATGATTATTCCGCAGAATTCGCCAAAAGTGGCAAGGAACTCAATCGTCTTATCGGTTCTCTGAATACTATTATTCTTCTTGTCTCCAGTTTTATGGTCGCGTCCTCGATTACGGCGCTCAGGAGGGAAGCAAAAAAACTTTGCCTGGGACTGCTGGCCGCATCCTTTCTCTGCGGCGGCATCTTTCTCATCAATAAATATTTTGAATGGACCCACAAAATTGCACACGGCATCTACCCTAACTCCCCGGCGTTGACCAATGGCCCTCCTGGCAAGAATGTCTTTTTCGGCCTCTACTACATAATCACCGGTCTCCACGGCCTGCATGTGATCGTCGGCATGACCCTGCTTGCTCTCAGTTTTCTTTTGGTTTACAAGGGCAAAATAACGGCGCACCATTTTTCCCTGCTCGATAATTCCGGTTTATACTGGCACTTGGTTGACCTCATCTGGATTTTCATTTTTCCACTTTTTTATCTCATTTTGTAATTTTGTAAAAAGGTCAGAGGGCCTTGCCATGGATTCAGAAGAACAGCACATCCTCTCCTTTAAAACCCTGGGTCTGATTCTCGCTGCCCTTCTCCTGCTCACCGGAATCACCATCGCAGTGAGTTATTTTGATCTGGGAATCTTCAATATCTTCATTGCACTGGGAATTGCCTGTACCAAAGTCTCGCTGGTGCTGCTCTTTTTCATGCACCTCAAATATGAGGGCAAAGCCATCAGAAGATCATTTATCGGCACGATCTTTTTTCTGTTCATAATGATCAGTTTTATGTTCTGGGATTATGCATTTCGCCACTAATCAAAGGAAGAAGCAATGAATCCTGTCGTCGGCATAGACCGGGCGTTTTGGTATATTTTTATTATCTGTGCCATCCTCTTGTTTGGCATAACGTTGGCCATGATCTATTTTGTCGTTCATTTCAGGAGAAGCCGCCATCCTCAACCCGCAGACATCAGGGGGAACTGGAAACTCGAAGTGCTATGGACAGTGCTCCCGACCCTTATCGCGCTCTCCATGTTCGTGATCGGGTGGCAATCTTATACCGGCCTGCGCAACGTCCCTGCCGGAGCCATCCAGGTAAAAGTCCTTGCCCAGCAGTTCTCCTGGATTTTTGTATACGGCAATGACAAGGAATCGGAAAACCTGCTGGTTGCTCCGGAAAATACCCCGATCAAACTCAATATCGAATCACTCGACGTGATTCACAGTTTCTATTTGCCGGCTTTTCGGGTCAAGGTCGATGCACTCAAACATTATCCCACCTATGCCTGGTTCAGGACGCAGGGGCCTGGGGAATATGACATTATGTGTACGGAATACTGCGGTATTGGTCATGCGGATATGCTTGCCAAGCTCAGGGTCGTCTCCCAGAGTGACTATGAAGTCTGGCTCAAGCAAGAAGGCGAATAGCAACACCTCTACGTGCGGATGAACTGGTTTCCCTTTCCCCCGATTGTAGCTTGGCTTCGCCCCTGGATGCAATTGGTTAAAGTCCCTCTCTGTGTGCCGGTGGCCTGCTCGGCAGGGTTCGGTGCCATTCTCCATACCCCGGTACTCACACCTTCCTGTTGGGCTGTAATCTGTGGCGTCTTCTTTCTGGCCTGCGGGGCTGCCGGAGGCAACAGTCTTCAGGAAAAAACGACAGACCGGCTCTTCGCCCGCACCTGCAATCGGCCGCTGGTGACCGGTCGCCTCACCGAACCCGAGGCCTTCTGGTTGAGCGCTTTACTGGGAACCCTTGGCTTGGCGATTCTTTGGTTGGGTGCGGCAAACTGGTCGTCGCTGCTGTTGGGCATCACCGCGCTCGTCCTTTATAACGGCCTCTATACGCCGCTCAAACAGACCTCGGTGTTTGCCTTGTTTCCCGGAGGTCTGGCAGGGGCCGTACCCCCGCTGATCGGTTGGACCGCTGCCGGTGGGGCGCTGATCGATATTTATGCCTGGCAGCTTTTTGCTCTCTTTTTCTTCTGGCAGATTCCCCATTTTTGTATAATCCTTTTGCGTCACCAGGAAGATTATCGCGCGGTGGAGCGACCCAGCCTGATCAGAGTACTGCCTGGACAGAGCTTGCAACGTATTGCCCTGGTCTGGATTCTTGCCTTTATAGTAGTTGCCCTCTCTCTGACTCTCGACCGTGTTCGATTGGAACTCGGGTCCCGCGTGGCCATCGTCCTCATGTGTGGGATGTTGGCAGTGTTCTCTTTGTCTCTTGTGGTGAAAAAATCTCCCAATTACCATTTTCTGTTTCGGGTGCTGAACTGCCTTTTTTTCTCCACTTTGCTGTTGGTCGCTGTCCTGCAATTGTACGCATTCAAGTGAAAAGCAGAGGAATGGTGTACCAGATTTTCTCCATGAAACTTGAGTGAACAAATGGATGTCGTAAGATGTTTGTACGTGAACTGCGGGGGAGGGGAGGGGGGGAAATAGGTGCCTGAAAGGTAGGAGAGTAGGAGGGCCTTCCAGGCACCCAGAAAAACCGGCATCTCTGCCGGTCTCCCTAATTTATGTGGACGGTCTGTTGCTCCGCCAATAGATATGTAGATATCACCTTGTTTTCAGGGTGGTATTGAAAGGGCAGTCTTTCCAGGAATAAGTAATAACTGTGCGGGTACTCTTTTTGACGCCACAGGTTGTCAGTCCGGTGCAGTCTGTGATGATGGGGTATGTAGCCTGTTCTTTAGATGATTGATTCCTGTTGCACTGTTGGGTGAGCGCTACGTTTTTAACGACCGCTGTTTCCACGTGTCCTGTTTGAGGACAAAGAATCATTTTGTTTGAAATCGTGCTTGCTTCTACAATGCTCATGATCCTCTCCCTGGACGCTCGGTTTACGGTAAATTTCACCACAACGCTGCAACCGGTTTTCAAAATCCCGATCATAGAGTTTTGATGTTAGATCCTTGTACGATTGTCATGCATTTTTATCAAATATCCAGAAATGTACAATGAGGCAAGATGGTAGATGTAATGGATAGGAAATTTAACTCATTATCCGGGGACATCTTTGTTGCTGCTGATCGGCCTACGCTGATGGTGGGGCTGTATGGGCAGGAATAAAAGTTGTGCAGAAGGGGGAACGCAAGGTTAGCGAGGAGGAGTGGATTCGTTTACCAGTCTCGTGCTCTATCCTTTTGGGATAACCGAGCTCAACACGATCTGTGCCGCAGAATTTTATCTTTCGGGAGTGCCGTGCTGAACTGGTCCCAAAATCTACTCTTCCAGTTGCGGCGGTTCTTCACCCATGAGGTAGCGATGCATGGCCCGGGCTGCGATCTTACCCTGTCCCATGGCGCTGATCACCGTGGCTGCCCCGGAGACGATGTCGCCGCCGGCAAAAACGCCGGGTTTGGAGGTCATCATGGTCACCGGATCGGCGATGATGGTGCCCCATTTGCTGGTGTTGATCTCAGGAGCGGTCTGCGGCACCAGCGGATTGGGCTGGTTGCCAATGGCCACGATCACCGTGTCCGCCGGGATCACGAATTCGCTGCCCTTGACCGGGACCGGCCGCCGTCTACCTGAGGCATCGGGCTCGCCCAATTCCATGCGCAGACATTCCATGCCCGTGACCTGGTGGTTGGCATCGGTGAGGATCCGGACCGGATTGGTGAGAAGATGGAACACCACACCCTCTTCTCCGGCATGATGCACCTCTTCGGCACGAGCCGGCATTTCGGCCTTGCTGCGGCGATACACGATAGTTGATTCAGACCCGAGTCGCAGGGCGGTGCGGGCCGAATCCATGGCCACGTTGCCGCCACCCACGGTAATGGCCCGTCGCGGACGGATGGGCGAGGTGGCAAAGCGGGGAAAGTCAATAGCCCGCATCAGGTTGGCTCGGGTGAGAAATTCGTTGGCGGAAAAGACCCCGATGGCGTTTTCACCGGGGATGCCGAGAAAGACCGGCAGGCCGGCCCCAGTGGCGATGAACACCGCATCAAAGCCTTCGTCCATCAACTGGCCCACGGTCTCGCTCTTACCGATCACATAATCGGTGTGGATGGTGACCCCTAGTCGCTTGAGGTTATTGACTTCAAACTGGACAATCTCCTTGGGCAGCCGGAACTGGGGAATGCCGTACATCAACACCCCGCCTGCCAGATGCAGGGCCTCGAACATCACCACTTCGTGTCCCCATCGGGCCAGCTCACCGGCCACGGTTATCCCCGCCGGGCCCGCTCCGACCACAGCCACCCGCTTTCCTGTGGCAACTGCCTTGACCGGATCGGGCACGCCCCCGTGCTTGCGGGCATAATCGGCGGCAAAGCGTTCCAGACGGCCGATGGCCACCGGTTCCCCTTTCTTGCCCAGGATGCAGCGTGCCTCGCACTGACTCTCTTGGGGGCAGACTCGACCGCAGACTGCCGGCAGGGCCGTCTGCTCCTTGAGCTTGAGCAGGGCCTCTATGATCCTGCCTTCGGCAATCAGTTTGATGAAGGCCGGGATATGGACATTGACCGGGCAGCCCTCGACGCAGCCAGGTTTCTTGCACTGGATGCAGCGCGAGGCTTCAAGCCGGGCGGTTTCTTCACTGTAGCCCCGGGGCACCTCTTCAAAGTTGGTGCGACGGCGACGCGGATCCTGCTCCGGCATGGGCTGGCGTGGAATCTTTGCCTTTACCTTCCCTTTCCCCTTGGTTTCCTCGGTTGGCTCTGGCATCATCTCACTCGTTGTTTTCATAGAACACTCCGGAATATCGAACTTATTTACGACCGCAGCCGCAGCCTTCGCCGTGGGAAGCAGCGAGCGGAAGGACGAATCCCTTCAGGTCCACGGTCTGTGGCAGGGCTTGCACCTCCTGTCGGGAATAGGCGCTGCGCCGCGAGGCCAACTCATCCCAGTCAACACTGTGGCCATCAAAGATCGGGCCGTCGACGCAGGCAAAGCGAGTTTTGTCGGCAATGGAGACGCGGCAGGCCCCGCACATGCCGGTACCGTCAACCATAATCGGATTGAGGGCGACATAAGTGGGGATACCCAGGGGCCGGGAGGCCTCGCAGACCATGCGCATCATGAAGGTACAGCCGATGGCGATGAACTGGTCAATGGTTTCCTGTTGCGCAACCTGAACCACCACCTCCTGGATTCCGCCGTGCTGGCCTTTGCTGCCATCTTTGGTGGCGATGATCAGCTGGTCGCAGACGGCGTCCAATTCCTCTTCCATATAGAGCAGGTAGGCGGAACTGGCCTCAATGGCGCAGATCACCCGGTTGCCGGCCAGCCGCAGGGCTCGGGCTAGGGGGAAGATAGCCCCTACCCCATAGCAGCCGCCGCCCAAAAGCACTGTTCCTTTGCGCTCGATAGGAAACGGCATGCCCAAGGGGCCGCTGACGTGGGCGATGCGGTCCCCGGCCTTGAGGACTGCCAGCTCCCGGCTGGAACGGCCGACCTCTTCGATGACCAGAGAAATCCACCCCGCCGTCCCATCCCAATCCACCAGGGTAAAAGGCGAGCGTTCCGAGGTCTCGTTGGCCATGAGGATAACAAACTGGCCGGGTTGGGAAAACTTGGCCACCTGTTCCGCCTTGATCTTGAAGAAATGCATGTTGGGCGCAATTTCCCGTTTTTCCAGGATGGCAAAGCCTTCTCCGAGAATCGCCGCGGTGGCAGCCACCGGGCTGGCCGGCAAGCCAAAGGCCGCCAGTGTGGGGACAATATCGGCCAGGAGATGGCCGCGGAAACGGTCCGGCAACTGGCGGACATCGTGTCGGGGCTGACCGGCAAAGGTTGCGGGGGTGGCATCATCGGCGATCAGCGGGGTGATGGCCTCGAGGCTGTTAAAATCAAACCCGGTGGCGCCCAGGGCGCGACCGAGGTCGCACAGGATCCGCCATTCCGGTCGGGCATCGCCGGGGGCTTGACTGCTGACCGCCATCTGCTTGACCAGACCTGCAGCGGTGCGGAAGGTGCCGCCGGTTTCGCTGAGGATGGCGGCGGGCAGGACCACGGTGGCCAAGTTTGCCGCGCTCGAGGGCAGGGCGTCGATCACCAGAGAAAAGGCAACTGTCTGCAAAAGTTCGGCGTTCAGCAAATTGCCGTTGGTGATCAGGGCACGGATTTCACCCCGTTTTACCAGTCCGGCGAGGGCCTGCAGTTGGGGATCATCGCTTGCAGCTGTTGAGGGCAGGATGAGCAGCGATCCTTGCAGATGGTCCGCCAGCCGGGCATAGAGGAACCGGTCCTCTCGTGAGGTGGTGGCGCTGATGACCAGGGCGGTGGCCCCTCTGTAGTCACGAAGGCCCTCGGCAGCCTGGAGAGCCCCTTCCCATTCCATGGGGATCTGATCTTCCTCTTCTCGGACCAGAGCCCGGGTCAGCCGCTGATTGGAACTGACAATCTGGGCATAGCCGAAACGGCCCAGGGTGCAAAGGCTGGCCTCTTGGTTGAAGCCGGTCATGGTATTGGCCAGCAATTGCCCGGCCTTGCTTTGGGCAACGACCGAGCAGCCCTCGGGACAGAGGATGCAGGTCGAGGGAATTTCCATCTCCGGTTTGCCCTGCCAGCGGGCAAAGCGATCGGTCAGGGTGCCGGTGGGGCAGATGTCGATACAGGCCCCGCAGAAGGTGCAGCCAGAATAAACATGGCTCTTGGCAAAGGCGGTACCGATCCGGGCCCATTTGCCGCGGTTGATGATGGAGATGGCGGGCTGGCCGTGGATCTTCTCGCAGATTCGCCAGCACTTGCCGCAGAGCACGCAGAGGTTGTAATCCCGATCCATGAAGGGGTCGTCGCGCTCCAGCTTGTAGGCCGAATACAAGGTGGGCAGGGATAGTTCCTGGGAGCCTGCCTTCAAGGCCATGGCGCGCAGGTCGCATTCGTCGCGGTTGGCGCAGAAGCCGCAGCGGGTGGAGCGCGCCGCCTTGGTGACCTTGGGCCGATACTGCTCACAGGCCTCGCGATGGGGGCAGACCAGACAACTGTTGGGGTGTCCGGAAAACATCAGCTCCAGGGTGCGGTTGCGCAGGGTGGTCAGCCGTTCCGATTCGGTAGTCACCTGCATCCCCGGGGTGACCGGGGTGGTGCAGGAGGTGGGGAATCCCCGGACGCCTTCGATCTCAACGATGCACATCCGGCAGGCGCCGTAGGGATTGAGGTCCTTGTGGTCACAGATGGTGGGAATGGTGATCCCGGCTTCGCGCGCGGCCTGAAGGACCGTGGTCCCGGCCTCGACCTCGATGGAGTGGCCGTTGATGGTCAAGCTGATACTACCCATACAATCTCCTTGATAAAAAAAACCGATGGCTCGGTTTTGGCCGGCGCAAAATCAATCGACCCGCACTGCCTCGAATTTACAGGCCTGACGGCAGGATCCGCAACGGATACACCGCTCCTGATCGATGTGGTGCGGCTGTTTTTTCTCGCCGCTGATCGCTTCCACCGGGCAGGCCCTGAGGCATGCTCCGCAGCCGGTGCAGCGGTCCACCGCAATGTCGAATCGGATCAAAGCCCGGCAGGCCCCGGCCGGACATGTATGCGCCTCGATGTGGGCCCGGTATTCGTCCTCGTAGTATTTAAGCGTGGTCAGCACTGGATTGGCCGCAGTCTGTCCCAGGCCGCAGAGCGAGGCGCTTTTCATGGTGTCGCCGATCTTGCGCATGGTGTCCAGATGCGCAAGCGTACCCTGCCCCGCGGTGATGGCTGTGAGGATCTTGAGCAGATGCTGGGTGCCCATGCGGCAGGGCACGCATTTGCCGCACGATTCGTTTTCGGTGAAGGTGAGGAAATAGCGGGCCATGTCAACCATGCATGATTCCTGGTCAATGACGATCATGCCGCCGCTGCCCATGATCGAACCCACTTCGGCCAGGTGTTCGTAGTCCACCGGCAGATCGATGAACTGGGCCGGGATGCAACCGCCGGAAGGGCCGCCGGTCTGCACCGCCTTAAAAGGCTTGCCGCCGAGCACGCCGCCGCCGATATCCTCTATGATGGTCCGCAGGCTGATGCCCATGGGTACTTCGATCAAACCGGTACGGGTAATCTTGCCGGCCAGGGCAAAGGTCTTGGTGCCCCGGCTCTTCTCGGTGCCAAAGCCCGCATACCAGGCACCGCTCCGCTCCATGATCGCCGATACCGCAGCCAGCGTCTCGACATTGTTGATATTGGTGGGCTTGCCGAACAGGCCGGACACGGCGGGAAAAGGCGGCCGGGACCGGGGCATGCCGCGTTTGCCTTCGATGGACTGCATCAGCGAGGTCTCCTCGCCGCAGACAAAGGCGCCCGCCCCCTTTTTGATCTTGATGGCAAAGTCAAAGCCCGAATCCAGGATGTTTTCTCCCAGGAAACCGTGCGTGTGCATTTGGGCAATGGCTTCCTGCAGCCGTTCGATGGCCAGAGGGTATTCGGCCCGGCAGTAGACATAACCGAGGCTGGCGCCAATGGCAAACCCGGCAATCAGCAGACCTTCAAGCACGGCATGGGGATCACCCTCCAGGACCGAGCGGTCCATGAAGGCACCGGGATCGCCCTCGTCGGCGTTGCAGATCACATATTTCTGGTCACTTGCCGAGTTGCGGGCAAAACCCCACTTGACTGCGGTGGGGAAACCGGCGCCGCCACGACCGCGCAGCCCGGAGGTCTTGATCTCCTCAATCACCGCGTCCGACCCCATGGCCAGGGCCTTGGCCATGCCGCTGTAACCGCCCCGGGCCAGGTAGTGATGAATATTGGTGGGGTCGATAATCCCGCAGTTGCGCAGCACGATCCGCACCTGGGGCTGAATGATCGGCAGCTCTTGAAAGGCGGGCAATCCGTCTTCTGGACTCGCCGCCATCACCGCCAGGGCTAGGGGCTGATAGACCTCACCCCGGACCAGTTGGGTTTCGATCAGGGCCGGGACATGTTTGGGCTCCACGCCCTGATACAGTATCCGCCGGCCGTCCCGGCCGCGGATTTCCACCAGGACCTCGGCATAGCACATGCCCAGACAGCCGACCTCATAGATATCGGTCGTCGCGGTCAGGCCCTGTTGCTCCAAGGCCCCAATGCAGGCTTGCAGGACCTCCAGCGATCCGGCGGCCCGGCCGCAGGTGGCTGAACCGATGAGGATGCGCAACCGCTCCGGTCGCTCGAATTCCTGCCATTGTTCCTGCGCCTGTTGTTGTAGGGTCGAGAAACTCATTCTTTGTCCTTGATGATTTTTTTGGTTTTGGCAGCGGTCATCCGGCCGTAGACCTTATCATCCAGGACCACTACCGGGGCCAGGGCGCAGGAGCCAAAACAGGCGACCCGTTCCAGGCTGAACTTGCCATCCTCGCTGGTCTCTCCCGGTTCGATGCCAGTGGTGCGACTGATGGCATCGAGGATCATATCGCTGCCGCGCACATGGCAGGCCGTACCCTGGCAGACCCGGACATGGTGCAGCCCCGGAGGCACAAAACGAAACTGGGTGTAAAAGGTGGCCACCCCGTAGACATCGTTTTCCGAGAGCCCAAGATGATCGGCAACCTGGCGGACCGCATCGGGCGAAAGAAAATGAAGATGATCCTGCACCTCCTGCAGCAGCGGAATGAGGTTGTCCCTCTCTCTGCCGTATTCGGCCAAAATATTTTCGAGATTATTAGTAGTTGGTGCGGGCATCGGTATCATGCAGGACTCCATGGCATCGTCTGCAAGAGGGCATTCTTGCAGCAACGGGGAAAACGGTTGCTCCTTGGTCGCTGTTTGAAGAGCAGCGACGGAAGAGCAATATACCACCTAAAAAGTATGCACGCGAACGGTTTTCAATGACTGTGGTTGCATTGCGGTTTGCGCAGAAACGGTCCTTTCCATAAACCTGTGGCCAGGACTTGTCAAGGGTGGAGACGGGTTGGGCGAAACAGGAAAAGGGGGGAGAAGCCGGGGCGCTGCATCACCATGCGGCGTCCCAGCCATTTTTGGTCTAAGGGATCAGGCCTTCTTCACTTTGGGGATGAAGATCTGGTCCGGATCCAGAACCTCGTGGATCAGGCGCAGTTCCTCGCGGGTGGGCGGAACGGTTTCGCCCGAAACCCGGGAAACATCGAGGTCGAACTGGCACATCTCTTTGATCTCGGCCGGAGTTTTGCCGGGATGGCAGGTATCAAGGATCATGTGGCCGTCTTTTTCATCAAATCGAAAGACTCCGGCAGTGCTGATCACCGCCGATGGACCACCGCGGAAGGCGGAACCATAGAGTTCCTTCCGGTGGACGAACTCGCCGCCCGGCCATTTCTTTATCCGCCAGCCGGGACTGGTGATGTAGCTGACGTTCTCGACAAAGCGGCGTTTTTCGTGAACCATGATAAAGACCGTCCGCTTGGCGAACGAGTTGATATCCGGGTTGCCGCCGCTGCCGGTAAGGCGCAGTTCGGGGTTGAGATAATCGCCGATGCAGGTCGTGTTGACGTTGCCGTACAGGTCAACCTCGGCCCCGCCAAGAAAACCGAGATCAACATAGCCGCGCTGGGCGATGCTGAAGGCGTCGAACAACCCGGAGGAGCGCGAGGCCCCTGTTTCGCAGCGGGCGTCACCGACCGAGGTCGGCAGTTCGGGCGGACGGCCGTCGAGCGTTCCAGCCTCGAAGATCAGTTTCAGGTTGGGGGCATGGGTCTTCTGGGCCAGCATGATGGCCACCATGGGCAGACCGGTGCCGGCAAAGACGATCTCGTTGTCCTGGACCTCCCGGGAGGCGGCGCAGCAGAGCAGATCGGCCAGACCATATTCTTCAGGCGATGCATAGGGGCTCATATTATTTTCCTCCCTTGTGTTCACGGGGTCGGTAGTTGAGGGCACTGTTGGCGCGAAGATCCAACATGCGCGGCCAGCCGAGTTTTTCCAGATAGCCGATATGGTCGAGGCCGAAAATCCATTCCTGGGCAAAGGCGTCGAATCCTTCCTGGGTGCGGGTATTGGTGTAAAAGTCCTTGAGAAAGGCGCCGTCGACATCATACTTGCCGAACATGCCGGTGGGATGCGCTCCAAAGGGGCATTGCAGAATGTGATCGACCTCAAAGGTGGCGATGGTGTTCTGATCGGCATGGCGACGCAGATACTCCTCGGGCACAATTTCCTCGGCCATGACGATGGTGATGTCGGCAGCCCGGGCCACTTCGGGATCGGAATACAACTGGCCGCCCACCCGCACCGTGCCTTCCTCGCCCACCTGCTGCACGCAGAGGATGGCCACATCGACCTTGGCTGCCGGAATCAGGACTTGGCTGCCTGCTCCGAAAAAGGGATCTTCGGTGAAAATGTATTTATGTTTGGCGATGCGTTTACCATCGCGTCGGCCGGCTCGACCCAATACATCGAAATCCGGGTTGTGGATATCGGTGCCCAGGGATGTCTGGGTGACCCCATAGGGGGCGCCGGTGGCGGCGGCGGTGAAGCGGAACAGCATCTCGGCATGGCTGTAGTCTTCGACCAGAATCTCTTTTTTTCCGACCCGACGCGACAGGTTGGCCCCGTATTTGCCGTAGAGTTCATGTCCGACCCAGCACGATTCCCAGATGTCGACGCAGCCTGCTCCCACCAGGAACTCGGTCTGGGGGCCGCCGTTGACCTCGATGAGGTGCAGGTTCCGTCGCTGCTGGCGGATCAGTTCAAAGATGATGGCAAAGGGGCGCCGCCAGATGGTGAAACCGGAAAAGGTCAGACTGGAGCCGTTTTTGACGATCTCCGCCGCCTGCTGCAGGGTAATTTTTTTATCCAAGCTCATCTTGTTCTCCTTGTGGTTCAGGCCGTCAGTCCCCGGAGAATCTCCCGGGCGATGATCAGGCGCTGGATTTCACTGGTCCCTTCATAAATGGTGGTGATTCGGGCATCGCGGGTAAAGCGTTCGATGGGAAAGTCCTGGGTGTAGCCGTAGCCCCCCAGCATCTGCATGGCATTGTAGCAGGCCCGGTTGGCGCTTTCGGTGGCGTAAACCTTGGCCATGGAGGCCTCCTTGGCATAGGGACGTCCCTGTTCCTTGCGGAAAGCGGCATGCATCAACAACAGGCGGGCTGCTTCCAGCTCGGTGTAGGAATCCGCAATCATCCACTGAATAGCCTGGAAGTTGCTGATCTTCTGTCCGAACTGCTGCCGCTCGCTGGCATAGCGGGTGGCATAGTCCATGGCCGCCAGGCCGATGCCCAGGCCCAGGGAACCAATCCCGATCCGGCCGCCGGCAAGCTCGGCCACGGCAATGCGGAAGCCGTCGTTGAGCTTGCCCATCAGGGCCGTTGCCGGCACCCGGCAGTTGTCGAAGATCAGTTCGTTGGTGGCTGAGGCGTGCTGCCCCATTTTGTGTTCTTCCTTGCCGATAGTTAGTCCTGGCGTTCCGGCTTCCACCAGGAAACAGCTGATGCCCTTGCCCCGTGGAGCCTCCTTGTCGGTTACGGCCCAGACCACGAACACCCCGGCATAGGGGGCGCTGGTAATAAAGATCTTGGAACCGTTGAGGATATAGGAATCGCCCTCCTTGACGGCAGTGGTGCCCATCCCGGACGGGTCGGAACCGGCACAGTTCTCGGTGAGGCCAAAGCTGCCGGCCGGATACTCGCCGGAACAGATTTTGGCGATATACTTGCTTTTCTGCTCTTCGGTGCCAATGGCCTGGATCACCTCACAGACCATGTTGTTGACCGAAACCGTGACCGCGGTGGAGGCGCAGGCCCTGGCAATTTCCGTCATAGCCACGCTGAAGGCCACTACCCCTGCCTCGGAGCCGCCGTACTCATCGCGGACGTTGAGCCCCATGAAACCCAGTTCCGCCAGCTTCTTGAGGTTGGCCAGCAGGGTGGGGCGATCCTTTTCCTGGTCCAGCTTGGCGGCCACTGGCTCCAGTTCGGCCCGGGCAAAATCACGGGCCGTATCCTGGATCAGTTTCTGTTCTTCGGTTAGATCAAAATCCATGTCGCTCTCCTTTCTAGGTACAGGTCTGCAGGTGAAAAAGGTTGCGTGTATTGAAGTCTGGAACTCGGGTACTTCGATACACCAGCCCGGAAAATCAAATCGTGCGCAATGGCGGACGGCTACCGTTTGACGATCATGGCCACGGCCTCGCCGCCGCCCAGGCACAAGCTCACCAGTCCCCGCTTTTTGTTCTGGCGAACCATTTCGTGGAGCAATGTCACCAGCAGCCGACAGCCGGAAGCGCCGATGGGATGCCCCAGGGCTACGCTGCCGCCGTTGACGTTGACCTTGGCCGGATCAAGACGCAGTTCGCGCAGCGCCGCCACCGTAGAGCCGCTGAAGGCTTCATTGATCTCAAAAAGGTCGATGGCGTCTATGCCAATCCCTTCTTTTTTCAGGCACTTGGGAACCGCCCAGATTGGGGCGACCAGTACATATTTCATATCAATGCCGTAGGACGCCTGGGCGCCAATCGTGGCCATGATGGTGCACCCCAGGGCCTCGGCTTTGGCCCGGCTCATCACCACCACCGCGGCGGCGCCGTCGCTGATGATCGAGGCATTGCCCGCAGTGGTCACCCCCCCTTGCTTAAAGGCCGGTTTCATCTTGGAAAGTTGGGTGTAATCGGTGGGCTGGATGCATTCATCTTGCGAGAATATTTTGGGATCCGCTTTTTTCTGGGGAATCTCCACGGCAATGATTTCTTTTTCAAACCTGCCGGCTGCCTGGGCGGCGAGTGCCCGGCGATAGGATTCAGCGGCGTACCGGTCCTGGTCCTCGCGGCTGATCTTGTAGCGCTCGGAACAGAGTTCATTGGAAATGCCCATGTGGAAGTCGTTGACATGGTCCCACAGGCCGTCGTGGAGCATGGAATCATGCAGGGTACCATCGCCCATGCGAAAGCCGAAACGCGCTTTTTTAAGGAAATAGGGGGCCATGCTCATGTTTTCCATACCTCCGGCGACCACCACCTCGGCATCGCCGGTCTGAACCGCCTGAGCGGCCAGCATAACTGCCTTTAAGCCTGAACCGCAGACCTTGTTGATGGTCAGGGCTTCAACCTCCCAGGGCAATCCCGCCTGGACAGCCGCCTGTTTGGCTGGATTCTGACCGTAGCCGCAGGGCAGCACCAACCCCATGATGGTTTCGTTGACCTCTTCCTTGGCGACACCCGCCCGGCGCAAGGCCTCTTCCATGACGATGGCACCCAGTTTGGTGGCGCCCAAATTGGCCAGGGTGCCGTTGAAGCTGCCCAGCGGGGTTCGAACAGCACTGACAATCACGGCTTCTCGCATAGTCGTCTCCTTAAATCGTGTTAAATGCAGCAAATTGCGGAATGAAAAAGAGGGGAATGCAAGCTGATGCGTTATAACTAACGGAATGGATTCACAATATAATCCTGCATCGCTTCGAATTTAGACAATAAAAATTAGAGCTACAAAAAAGTAAGCCGCCTGTCAATCAAAACCTTTTTCTCTTTTTCGCCGGGTTGATTATGTTATGGGACAACACTTTTTTTCCTGGAGCGACCGGTCTGGAAATTTAGTCCCGGGGTTCCTGAAAATTGATTTCAACCCTTGCCACCCTTCAGGCTGTAATGACCCTCTGCTCTTTCCCCCCGCAACTTGATGATCTGCGTGCCTGCCGCATCTGTCCCCGGCAATGCGGGGTTGACCGTTTTGCCGCACCTAATGGTTACTGCCGCACTGCTGCCGGTTTCGCAGTCGCCTCCGTTACCCTGCATCGGGGAGAAGAACCGGTGATCAGCGGGACCCGGGGTATCTGCAATGTCTTTTTCGGTCATTGTAACCTGCGCTGCCGTTATTGCCAGAATTTCCAGATCTCACGTAACGAGTGCCTGCTCAAAAGGGCGGCGTGGTCGCTGGATGATGTTGTTGTGGCCATAATCAAAGTCCTCGACACTGGTGTCAACCGGCTGGGTTTTGTCTCCCCCTCGCACATGGTGGCGCAGATGGTGGTCATTATTAGGGAAGTACAGCGCCGCGGATACCAACCGGTGATCGTTTATAATTCCAACGGTTATGATCGGGTGGAAACCCTCCGGCAGTTGGAGGAGTTGGTGGATGTCTATCTGCCCGATTGCAAGTACAGTGACCCCGTCCTGGCGAGGGAATGGTCGGGTGCGAGCGATTACCCAACCGTCGCGTCAGCGGCGTTGGGTGAGATGTACCGGCAGAAGGGCAACAGCCTCCATCTGGACGACGAGGGGCTGGCGGAGCGGGGATTAATCGTCCGCCACTTGGTCCTGCCGGGAGCCGTGGGCAATAGTCTGGGCGTTCTCCGCTTTTTGGCCGATCAACTTTCCGTGCGGATCGCCCTCTCTTTGATGGCGCAGTACTGGCCCATTGCTGAGGTGAATGATCTGGAACCGCTGAACCGGCGATTGTTCCCTTCGGAATATGCCCAGGTGGTGGCGGAGATGGAACGGTTGGGATTTACCAGGGGTTG
>Ga0364909_10029_pt2 | contig 54047 bp, 54 predicted proteins | sample SorcelJu500001C3_3_FD_206966 | JGI IMG/M metagenome (GOLD analysis project Ga0364909, IMG submission 206966) | Enriched cells from Trout Bog Lake Hypolimnion, Wisconsin, USA - BchlTB.June25.5000.01.C3 | ecosystem: Environmental > Aquatic > Freshwater > Lake > Hypolimnion/Profundal zone | place... | reverse complement strand
AAACTGTCTAAGGGCTTCCTGTGTCTTGATTTTTAAAGCGTGCTCACGGCCCTTAATGAGAGACCCTGCACAAATTCTCATTAGACGAATCCAATGCCAGATCCAGTCGAAACTATCTCAACTTAAGGTGTGTAGGTCAAAATTGACTTTGCTACCGATCAGATAGATTATAGCCATTTTGCCAAACTCTGACTGGGTGGGGGGGCATAACGGTGACATAGAGGTCGCAGTCTATGGCAAGCGCCCCTTGAAGTACACTGGTGGAGACGTCCTTAAGAGTTACGATCAAGTCTGGTGTTTGGAAAATCCCAATTCAACCGACGGCCCTGTTGAGTTCGCTTTTCGATAACTGAGTGATCAGTTCCCTATCCTTGAATTGAACTCCCCGTATCACCTCCGCCAGCAACTTGCCTCCCCTGAGCTTTCGCCATTTCTGCTGAGCGCTCAGACCGAGTTTGTAGACCATGGCCAGGATCGTATGCCGGGAACGCAACCCCTTGTCTTTGCAGTTCTTAGGCGCACAGTGGCGAAGTCGATTCAATCGGGTTGGATGTCCGAAGCAACTCCGTCAACGGATCCTCGGAGATTTCCCCTGGCCTTTTGAAGGCAATAACTTTACTTTCAACCATGACGTATCCTTTTTGTTGGAATTAAGTTTTGGCGAACTGATTCCAACAGGTTACGTCATTTGTTTTTTATGGCCCCCTCAAACACCACTTCCGATCATAAACTCCGTCCCTAAACCTGTTCACAAGCTGATCGAGTTGGACCGCTAACTCTGAAAGCCCTTGCGCGCTCAATTGAACCTGACTGCTACTTTCTCCCACTTGAGTCGACTGCTGATTGATCCCTGCAATATCGCGCGTGATATCAGCTATAACTAGCGTGCTTTGCGCAACATTTTCATTGACCTCGGCAATACCTTGGGATGCTTGAGAGATGTTGTTGGCGATTTCGTTAGAAGCAGCTGACTGTTCTTCTACCGCAGTTGCGATCCCGTTGATGACACTATTAATTTCGACAATCACTTCAGAAATTTTTTCAATATCTGCCACTGTTGTTGAGGTAGTGGTCTGCATTTCAGTAATTTGATTTTTAATGTCGACAGTGGCAGCCGCTGTCTGTCGGGCCAATTCTTTGATCTCATTAGCAACAACAGCGAACCCCTTCCCCGCCTCACCAGCTCTTGCCGCTTCGATTGTGGCATTTAGAGCTAGTAGGTTGGTCTGTTCTGAGATCTCGGTGATGGTTTCCGTCACTCTGCCAATTTTCTTGGCCGATTCACCAAGTAGGGCCATTTTTTGGGAAGCGAACTGAGACTGCTTGACTGCATTCTCTGAAATGGCTCGCGCTTTTTCAGCACTCTGGGCAATCTCGTTGACCGTGGACGTCATTTCCTCTGTGGAAGAAGCTACCATGCTGACGTTGCCCGAGGATTGCTCCATCGCCGCTGACACCGATTGAATGTTTGTGCTCATCTCCTCAGTAGCGGTTGCAACCGCATGGCACAATGCACGACAAAGGTTCCAGCATACCCATCAATGGCTATCAACAGCCGTGCGGTTTCCCCCTGTGTTGTCGGTGACGCCATATGTTTAACGATTCGTGGCGACAAATGGGCATAAAGGCCTTCTGCAGGAGAGACAGTCACCCGACCGGAAGGAATGTCGTGCACAAAAACTTGTTTGCAGGCTGAATATGCCTTTCGTGCCGTGGCAGATGATCGAATGTCGATACGTTTAAGTACTGCCAGAAGTTCGGCCGGTTTAAGTTCACCAATCGGCCGAGCTCCGATATAGGGGAAAATATCTTTCTCGAGAATTGAGAGAGTCTTGTCTCTGTGAGAAGGTGACCATCCGGGGGATTTAAAAGCAACCCATTCGCGAGCCACAGTCTCGAAACTGTCCTTACCTGAGAGAGAAGCATTAACCATCTTTTTAATTTCAGATGGGTCAATTCCCTGAGCAACTTGCCTTCGCGCTTCCAGGTGCCGCGTTCGTGCATCCTTCAAAGAAATATCTGGATAGACACCAAGAGAAATCCGTTTTTCTTTTCCTCCAAAACGGTACTTGAACCGCCACCACTTGCCCCCAGCTGGCGAAACTTCGAGATATAAGCCACCACCGTCGAACAGGCGGACAGTCTTACTACCTGGTTTCACGTGTTTAATTGCTATATCAGTAAGCGGCATGGGGGCAACTCCTTAACAAGAATTAGCGGTTGCCCCCAATATTGCCCCCAGTTGCCCCCTGCTGTCAACGTATTTCACCGAACTCTACCGGACAACAAAAAACCCGCAATCCTTGAAGGGATGCGGGTTTTTGTACTTTACCGGACACTATCGGACATTCAAATGGGGTGAGCGATGGGACTTGAACCCACGACCTCCGAGGCCACAACCCGGTGCTGCCACCAGCTGAGCTACGCCCACCACGTTAAACCTAGGCTTATATACCTGCACGCCTCCTTTTTCGCAAGAGGAAAGTCAGTCGGTCAACTCCCGTTGGCAGTGTTTACAGACAACAGCCCTGGATTTGATCAGCTCGGCACAGTAAGGACATTCCTTGAGAAAATGGTTAGCCAACACTTTACCGATCGCCAGATCGACTTCATGTTTCAAATGGGCATCTTTGAAGTCATGATTACGCAGCGGCTCGATACAAGTAATATCATTTAAAGGATCCAGTAAATTCACCGCCCGTTTACGATCCTCGATCGAGGCGGAATCATCGAGCAGGATGGTGAGCACCGGCTCCAACTGCTGTTGTTCGACGCAGGAGTCGAGAGCGGCAAGCGCTTGCTGCAGCCGTTGGTAACGCACACTCTGTTGCTTAAGGGCCTCGATATCGACGATACTGCCAGTGAAAGCGTCTTTGCCGACCACCATCATGTTGTAGGTTTCTTTGGAGTTGGGGATTTCCATGTATCGATAGGATCCCACATGACCGTACTGATTGGCGATATAATCCCAACCGTTGCAAAAAAGCGGGCATTCGTCGTTAAGACAGATAAAAAGATATTCCGAACCCCAGCCCAATCCATCCCCCACGTGCATTGATGGGGCGTAACACAAACTGAGATCGCCGCTGCAATGCGGACAGGAATGCTTTTCTTCGACATATTGCAAGACATCTGACAGCATGATGGTTCCCTTGATTCCTTAAAGTTGAGTTTTGTTCCTTGATTGCGGCAAGGGGCATGGAGGACCGCCGACCGGCGGAGAGGACAGTGCGAGTCAGCTTACACCGGTACGAAGACCAGGCCGGAGAAGAAATACAGCACACCACAGTGCAAAAAGCGCAAAAAGCAACAAACCTTTTTTACGATTATTTTTCATGGCACAAAATTAACCACTCACCCACCTGCGGTCAACCGCCCAATTCAAATCATTCGACCTAGAACCTCGTCCACAGCTTTTGCCTGCTGCATGCGGGCCTGAAGAAAGGCATCAGTGAGGTGCTCCGCATTTTCATCAATAAGGGTGCAGAGACCAGGAATAGAAGCCACATCAGCCATCTGGATTACTTTGTCCAGATTTTTGGCAAAATCGCTGACAATCTTGCGGCTGTCGCCAGCCGTGGACATAATTTCGGCATAAGTTCGTGGATTCTGCGAATGGACCCGCGACATAGCCAGAATGGGGTAAAGGGAGGTGAGAGTACAATGGCTGGCGATATCATCGCTGGTAATATTGTTCTCATGCAAGGTCATGGCCAAGGCCACCGAAATCACGGTGGGCAGTTTCTGGCCAACACCCATTAACAGGTCATGCTTCGAGGGCGAATCATGGTAGATATCAGCCCCGTGCTTATAGAGAAACGCCTCGAATTCACTGCAAAACATGCCGCTGCGGGGAGTACGCACCACAATGGCGTTCTTGTCCTTCATGGTGGCCGCCTGTGGTCCCCAGAGGTTGTGTACCAGCATCAGTTCGACCCCATCGTTGGTGACCTCCAGAGCAGTTTGGATAGTCTCTTCCGATTCGCCAGCTAGTAAAATCAAGGCCTTACCGCGACTGATCAAAGGACCATACTGACAAATAGTTGCTGAAGTGACGGAAATCGGCACACAAATAACCACAACGTCGACCCGATCTATCATCTGTTCAGGACGCAAGCTGGTGGAACGGCCGCTCATCAGCACCTCGTAGCCTTCGCTCTCCAAACGCCTTGCAAACCATTTGCTCATGGATCCTGTCCCAATGAAACCAAATGATTTTATATATTTGGTTCGCATATCCACGCGGGGAAAACTGCCCAACAACCGGACCACTCCCCGCTGCTGGATCACCCTGGACTCAATATGATCAATGGCGTTGGCCATGATATCGGTCTGTATGTGCCCTTCGGCTTCCAGGTAGATTCGAAGTTTTTGGGTCTTGATGTCATTTTCCGAACGCATATCGACGATATTAATTCCCCGTCGGGAAAACTCGCTCAAAATGTCCACCAAGATGCCGACCCGGTCATTCAAAGGCTCAGTGATAAAAGTAGTGGCATCATAGCCAGTAGCAGCAGCTAACTTGTGACCAAGAACCGCATAGCGAGTCCGGTTGTGCGGTGCGACCTCGCGCTCGATAATGCGCAGGCCGTGGGCTACTAGTGTTTCCCCGTTATCAATCACCGCCCTTCCACGCATCAGGCCGTTGCTCCTGATTTCGGCAATGGTCGCCCCGATATCCTGGACACTCATCTCGGTGATGCCAGGCAACCGGTTTTCGATGAATTCTTCACACTGGTTGAAGACCTCTCGGTTACCCACCAACATCTGCAGACTTTCGACAGATTCCTCCTCGTTGAATACACCCAGGGAAAGGCTGGAGGGAAGAATGATATTATCTACCCAGTATCCGGTTTTGATCTGATCAAAAAATCGGAAAGACTGTTTCTTCTCGCCCTCACGCGTATTATAGACCGGCAGAACGGCGTAATCGGCTTTCCGCGCGGCAAAGGCATCGAGCAGAGCCTTGACATTCGGATAAACCCGTATCTCCGCCTTATTGTCATATTGCACAGCGGCCTGCCATGACGGGGAGTGTTCCGGTCCTATAGTCGCGATCGTTTTCATTGCTGGAAATCCCTACAAAACTGTTCGATATTTATGACATCCCTCGCCGTGATCACCTCAAAATATATCAGGAACTCGTCAAATAATAATTTAGCAGTTGTCATTCGGGTCAATGTGGAGAAGTTAGGAAAAAAAGGGGATAAAAAAGACGGCAACGGCCTGCTGGCCATTCGTTAGTTAAGGTAGGAACAGTGAGAGAAACGAGTGGTTACTCTCAAGAGCACGGGATAACAAAAACTAATTTATGACCGCCGGCAGCGGTAACACAATGCCGGATATGAAGTGCGGTTATCAGTTGACGTTAGACTACCGATATTCTCCATCCGCCAACAGACGCTTATGGCCAGACGAGATCTTTATTAATCCAGCCATTGAGATCCGGATGTGAAATTTTAATCCAATCACCTTTCTGATCAACTTTAGAAAGAATAACTTCCCGAACAACGTTGCCGACTATTTTTTCTTTGACACCTGGACCGCTGCGAACTTTACCTTCTTTCGCTTTAACGATGACATGGGGTGATTTATTGACCATGGAATCCTGTATCCAGCCCTTATCTCCTTCATAATCGCTCACCTTTAACCACTGCCCTTGCCTGCTGAGCACTTCCAGAGGGTAGCCTGCCGGTAACTGATAAAGAATATCCGATTTGGTATCTGCAGCTGATCTCAGATTCACCCCCTCTTTGACGACGCTCATATATTCGGCAGCAAAGACTGGGGTAATAACGAAAGCAGAAGCCAATATAGCTACCAATATGTTATTATGAATTTTCAAAAATTTCATTATGGTGATTCCCCTGTTCCTGATATTCTTTCCCGTGACCTTCACGTGGGACCGCACAATAGCATGAAAAATTCTTGATTCCCTTTCATTCCTCGAACTGGAGAAGGAACAACCCCTGCGCATTGCAGACCAAGATCAAGGCCGAACTGTTGAACCATAGTCAAAGATTGTTGATGCAACGCGGTATCACAGACTATCCCACCAGGACCGACTTTATCCCGAGGCAGTTGGAATTGTGGTTTCACAAGAGCCAATAAGCGGATCGTGTTATGAAAAAGACAAAGTAAAGGCGCAAGCAGCGGTTCCAACGAGATGAACGAAGCGTCTATCACGGCGAGATCAATGAATTCCGGAACATGCTCCGCTGTCAAATAGCGAGCATTAGTACGTTCAAGAACAACCACCCTTTCATCTTGCCGTAGTTTCCAGTCAAGCAAACCATATCCCACATCGATACTATAGACTTTGGCTGCACCATATTGCAGCAGACAATCGGTAAATCCACCGGTAGAGCATCCAATGTCAACGCAAACATACCCTTGCGGATCTATGTGCAAACTTTGCAGACCCGCTTCGAGTTTGTCGCCGCCTCGGCTCACGAAACGCTTGGAGGTCTTAACCGTTATTAAACAATCAACATCAATGGGGGCACCAGCTTTATCGCTGACCTGGTTATCAATGAAAACGCGTCCGGAACCGATCAATCCGCAGGCAAGTTCGACCGTCCCCGCCAGTCCTATTTCAACAAGCAATAAATCAAGTCTCTTTTTCTTAGGTTCTCTCAACGGTTTGTGCTCTTACAGCTTCCCAAGTCGTTCTTTGGCCTGAGCTGCTTCCGCGCTACCGCTATGTTCGCTGATTAATTTTTTATAGATGATCTTTGCGGTTTCGTGATCTGTGAGTTTCTCAAACGACATCCCCTGTTTCAAAAGCGCATTAGGGGCGAGTGTATCCGATCCATGACTGGAGATTACCTTTTGATAATCAAGGATGGCCAGGTCATATTCACCCTGATTGAAAAGGCACTCTCCCATATAAAAGAGTGTTTTAGCAGCTTGGGCTCCCTTTGGATTGGCAGAAAGGTTCTGTTCGAAAGACTTGTAGGCTTCTTTATAATTTTTCCCTTTATACTGATTCATTCCCTGGGAAAACGGGTCCGCCGTTGTTGCCGCGGCAGTCGTGGCAGCATTATCCGTATTTTTCGGAACAGCGACAACTGCAGGTGGCTGAGTAGTCGGTTTGGGTTGTGCTGCAGCCTGTTCCACGCTCTTTTTAGGGGACGTTGTCTCGGGCACAGCCGGCGTTGCTGCAACTTTTGTTTTCTTCGTATTAGGGTTCACCTTCACGGTCGCAGCTGGAGCATTTGCGGCTGCATGGCTAGCCGCAGTAGCACTGGAGGCAGCGGCAGCACGCTGTTTCGCCTCTTCAGCCTTTTTCGCCGCTTCCTGCGCGCGCTTTTCAGCTTCACTGACACGAGCCTGCTGGACCTTTCCAAAACTTTCGCCTACTTGCGAGATTTTCTCGTCCAAGACAGCTATTTTTTGATTCATTTCAGAGAGTTTTGCTTCATTCTCTGTCCGAATTGAGTCGACAGATTTCTGCAGATTAGCAATACTTTCCTTGGTATGTTCACGAAACTGATTGCTCTGTGACGCCGATTCCTCGATTGTCGATTTTATCCGTTGAGTTTCATCTTCGACCTGATCAATTTTGCTGACTGAACTGGCCTGACGTTTCTGCATCGTGCCAACCGCATTGGTCTTAACATCTTCAACTTTTTGATTAACTGCCCGAAGTTGGTACTGCAAATCATGCACTTCATCCTGAGAGGCGCATTGGGTCAACAGCAGTACGGAAAAACTGGCCACAACGATATTTCTCATGGTCTTCATAGGATATAGGCTCCCTCTCTAACAGATAACATCCAGAAAATGGATAATTTCAAATTTTCCATATTTCCCACAATACAATGATCGAATTTTCAATAATTGTATTCCGTAGTTGCTCCCCAAACACAAACATTACGGTAAACGGCTTGACCACTGGGGATAGGATTGGTTCCCTTTCATCGCAAAAAGTACACGGATATCCTTACCATTTTTACTGACTACACAAATCTCAGACCGACTACCACTCTTTCTGGCAACAGCAATCAATCTCCCATCAGGAGACCAAGTAGGAGCTTCAACATTTGCGCCTCCTGAGGTTAATTGCCGCACATTACCGCCATTACGATCCATAACGAAAAGCTGATACACGCCTCCCTGGAGACCGGTAAATGCAATTTCATCGCCTTTCGGTGACCATGCCGGCTCACTGTTTTCCGTACATTTGAAGGTTAAACGCTGCGCCTGCCGGGTGCCCATATTCATCACATAGACGTTGGGCTTGCCGCTTCGATCGGAAACAAAGGCCATTGACTGCCTGTCTGGGGAAAACGACGGGGAAACATTAATGCCTGCGTGCGAGGTCAACTGCTCTATAATTTCTCCCTGCCTATCAATGAGGAAGAGATCCGGATTGCCTCCTTTGCTTAAGGTAACCACCATAGTCTTCCCATCGGCCGCAAAAGCAGGAGCAAGGTTCAAGCCTTTGCGCCGAGAAAGCGCATTGGTTGAAGAATTTTGCCGCAAATCAGTAATATACAGATCCTGATTGCCGTTATGATAAGTGGAATAGGCAAGAAAATTTCCATCGGGAGTATAGCGAGGCGAAACACAAAGGGCGCGATGCTGGGTTACTTGTCGCGGATGCCTGCCGAGAATATCTGAGACATATACTTCCTTTCTGCCGGTTGCATCTGAGATGTAGGCTAACGAGGTTCGAGCTACTCCCATTTCCCCGGTAAAGTCCTCGATCAATCCGTCACAGAGTCGCAAGACCATGTCTTCCTGTTGCGCCAAGGAGCCCTTAAATCGCCGGCCAGCCAGCAATTTGTTGCTGGATACATCCAATATCTGCCCCTCGATCATCATCCCAGCGGGATCGTTACTGATTTGCCCCATGACCACATAGTCGGCACCCAAGGCTTTCCAGTCGGCCTCTTTGCCACCACCATAGCGACCGGAATCAATCACCCCTATAAAACCATGCAATTCGAAGCCCTTAGTTAACAATTGCGACACAGCCGAGCCCTGCCCTCCCGCATTTCCGGTAAAATTCGGCACCGCGACCATGATTTTGCGCACATCGGAAGCAGTTATATCGAAATAAGCACGTTCTGCCCGGCTCTCTTGTGCTAAAAAAAAGAAAAGACCACCTACCGCCAGGGTAAAGATCGTTAGTAATTTAATTTTACGCATCATAACCAGTTGTTAAAAGTTTAGTAGTATTTGTCGCAAGATCGAACTATCAATATATACACGATATCTTACATATTGCCAAGTTCACCAGGTCTGAATTTAAACCCAATTTCTGTTGTTTCCTGTTGCATGAGTGCCGGAAAACGAGGCATGGGAGCAGCACTTTTGATTGTTTTCTCCACGAGTTGATCAAAGAGCGGGTCCTTCGACCTTTGGTCAAACTGAATACTAACAACCGCTCCCTCCTTGTTGATCGTTATAACCACCTGCGCCAGTAAACTGGAATCCCATTTCCGCATTTCAGGCAGCACCCAGAAGCTCTTTACTCTTTGTGCTACGGCGCTCCAATATGTTTTTTCAACGATCGACTGAGCATTCTGCCTGCCGCTGGATGTTTGCGTGACGGCACTCTGCATCGCTTGCGTTTGCCTGGTAGCTTCATTCCTGGTGGCGGCTGCAGTTTCACGCGCGGATCTGGCATCCGCCGCCAGTTGTTTCGCCTCCGCCGCAGCTTGACGTGCCTCGCTTTCTGCTCGAATCTGCTCGATTTTTGCCTGGGCTATAGTTTTCTGTCGCTCGGTTTCACGTTTGGCTGCTTCTTTTCGATCAATATCGCGTTTTCGTTCTTCTATTTTTTTCTGTAATTCGCGCTCTTCCTGTTGCCGCTCCTTTGCCTCGTGTTCCCGCTCTTCGATCTTTTTCTTCAGCTCTCGTTCTTCCTGTTGTCGCTCCTTCACCTCGCGTTCCTTAATTTTGTCCTCTTCAAGCCTGACATCCTGGGCTTTTTTAATCTTACGCTTGTCAGGAAAAATCGAAACCGGGTTCGTGGCTGCGACCGGCTCAGGAGGAGCTGTTTCGGGTTCAACGGGAACATGCGCCTTTGGTGGCGGTGGCGGAGGCGGTGGCGTGACGGATTCGGGTGGGGCTGCTGGTTCAGGTGGCGGTGGAGGAGGTTCAACCTTCTTTTCAGCCACAGGTTTGCTCGCACTGGAAGCTGCAGCTGATGAGGCTGACGGAGCACTTGTTTCTGGCATGGATACCAGGCTTACAGAGACAACCTCCTCCATGATTGGTTTGGTGTCAAAAAAAGACGGCACGTACATAACCATAAGAAAAATGGTAAGATGTACGCTGACAGCCAGCATTGCAGCGAGCCCCCAACGCCGGTCGGCGTCCTGCTGCTGGAGATAAAAATCGGAATCGATAAAGTGCACAGCCAAGCGACCAGTCCCTTACTTCTCTTTTTCTACCGGCACGGTGATCATACCTAGTTTTTCGAAACCGGCTCTATGGATATCAGCCATTGTTGAGGTCACCACCCCATACGGCACACTTTTGTCTGCACTCAAAAAAATGCCCTCTTTTTTCTTTTCAGGAGGGATGTCCTTTAATTGCTGTTGCAGGGACAGGGAGGTAACTTTTTCTTTTTTCAAAAAAACATCTCCTCCCTTTTTGATGGTGACGACTAGCGGTTCTTCCTGCTGACGCAGCGCCTTGGTAGTAGCTTCAGGAAGTTCGACCTCAAGTCCTTGGGTCATCATGGGGGCGGTCACCATAAAAATGATCAATAATACCAGCATAACGTCGACAAGCGGGGTGACATTGATCTCGGCGACAAATCCTCTTTTGCCTTTGTTATTCCCTATTGGCCCCATACATTCACGTCCTGGTCAGAATATCCCGTTCAATCAGATTGATGAAGTCAGTGCTGAAACTTTCGACATTTGACTCGAATTCAGCAAGCTCATTGGAATAATAGTTATAAAAAATAACGGCTGGAATGGCGACAGCAAGTCCTGCCGCCGTGGCCACAAGTGCTTCCGAGATACCTGGAGCAACAACGGCAAGTGATGCGGAACCACGGACACCGATGTCCTGGAAGGATGTCATGATACCCCAAACCGTACCAAAAAGTCCGATAAAGGGCGTCGCACTTCCGGTAGTGGCCAGAAAGGAAAGCGAACGCGCCATCCGATCGCTTTCCAAAAATTGAGCCTTGCGCACTGCCCGCTTAAGATTATCCATGGTCGCCAACTGCATCTCCAACGTGCCAGCCGGCTGCCCGGTATTCCGAGCCGCACTGATTTTTTTCAATTCATTGAAGCCGGTAACAAAAACTGAGGCTTCCGGGCTCAGTGGGCATTCTCTTGCCGATTCATAGGCTTCATTGAGGGTTTTACTGTCCCAGAACGCATCCAGAAAATCCTGTGAAGCATTTCGGGCCTTCTTGAACATAATCAATTTCATAATGACAATAGACCATGAAGTAACAGAAAAAATCAGCAGTGTTAACATGACCAGTTTGACCAGCAACCCGGCATTGGCTATCATTGAAAAAATAGATAAACTCACGACTTTCCTTCATGTTGTATTGATCTTGCGTTGTTCCCTGGCAATCGAACCAATTGCCGAATTTCCCAACCACCTATAATTTAATGACACAACCTTTCAAACGCGCCCTCGCTCTATACCCGGCGTTCTGCCAGCTACCATTTAACCGAGGAAATCACAGATAAAAACGTTATTTTTTAATGCGTTACTCACTATTCAAGGCAACACAAAGACCAGCTCACTCACCTTGTTCACAACAACCCCAAATATTACCCGAAAATGATAATTCTGTCGACCTCGATCTGGTGATAGTGTACAAATCTTGCGATAGACTATCACTTCCAGGAATCATCTGGTTGGCAGAAATCATTTCGCGTTTTTTTTAAGGCAACAGGGAGGAAGGCATGTCTGGACAGATCTATGACGTGGTCATTATAGGGGCCGGGCCAGCCGGTATTCAAGCCGCTATTCACGCCTCACGGAAAAAGACCAGGGTTCTCATACTTGGTCGCATTGAAAATTCAGCTCTCTACAGCGCACATATAGAAAACTATGCTTTTGTTAGTTCCATTTCCGTGGGGGCCGATTTGCTTAATATTGGCCTGGAACAGGCTAAAAGTTTTGGGGCCGAGTTCGCCCCCGAAGATGTGTTAAAGATCTCTCACAATGAGGCTCTGTTTCATCTGGAACTGGAAAGCACCACGAGCATCACTACTCGTGCTCTTATTTTTTGCGTGGGAGTATCAAAAAAGAAACTGGCCGTGCCCGGAGAAAAAGAACTGGCCGGTCGCGGAGTCAGTTATTGTGTGGATTGTGATGCTAATTTCTATCGTAATGCAATTGTGGCGGTAACCGGCGACCGAAGTGCTGCGGTGGATGGAGCATTAACCTTGCTCGATTATGCTGCAAAAGTATATCTGGTTGCTGAAAACCTCAACGTGTCAAAAGAGTTGCTTGAGCGACTTAACGTAAGCGAAGTTGAGTGTATTAACAGTTCAATCAAGCAAATTAACGGCGACCGGGTAGTCACCTCCCTACTATTGACAAACGGTGATACCCTGGAGACTGAGGGGATTTTCATCGAACTAGGCTCGAAAGGAGCGCTTGAACTCGCCACCCAGGTCAATGTTCAACTCGACACGGAATCATTCAAATACATCGCGACAAATCGAAAACAGGAGACAAATATCGCCGGAATTTATGCCGCGGGTGACATTGCCGGCCCGCCGTACCAGATGGCCAAAGCTGTAGGTGAAGGTTGTGTCGCGGGAATGGAAGCGGCAACGTATGCCAGAAAGTTAAAGCAAATGGAACAAGAAGTAAAAACTGACACCAAATAAAAAAGAGGAGGGGTACTTTATGAGGTGTTGAGGGATTCCCGTCTGAAAAAAGTTATCCTTTAGCCTTGTGCCCATCGTTTCGTAGTCGTAACTCCTGGATTGAGCGTAAATATCGAAAAATTTCCCGGCTGTGTCGCGGATTTCTGGTCTGAGCAAACCGATAGGAAAGTCGCGATAATGCAAGAATATCGATTTCCGGCATTTGCGTTTTGAGTTCTGCCAGCGTATCGCTACTCCAGTTTTCTTCCCAATCTATACGATTTTCATGGCACACTTGTCGTTGTTCAATAGCTTCATTGATTAGCGCGTCACGATAAAACTCCAGGGTGTGCAACTGTTTCCGTTCTGCCAGGGCTTTTCCGCGATACTGACCGACAAAGTCGTACAATTCATCGAGAGGTTGGTCTTGGATCAGTTTGGTGATATATTTAACGTGCCGTTGCCTGCCACTGCCTTTCAATTTCCCCGCGTCGCCCAAAAGTAGTTTGATTTCATCTGAACATGGCGATCGATTGAGTGTTGAGATGGGCAAAGTTACCAACTCGGCAACGAGGTTCACTATTTCTTTGATTCTTCTTTTCTGTTCCGATCGACTTATTTGCATATTTGCCTGACCTTCCACCAAAATTGAACCGACATCAACATCCCTTTGTGTGCAATAAGGAAACAACCTTGTCCCAAATTCTATTACTCGTATCTTCTTTTGTCATCAACGGCAACTCCGTGCTCCCCCTTCCATCGATCAAGGTAACCTGGTTTGTTTCGACATCAAAGCCGGTTTGTGTCCCAAGGATATCGTTCACCACAATAAGATCCAAATTCTTTTCTTTGAGTTTTCTCTGCCCTTCGCCAAGATGATCGCGGCTTTCTGCGGCAAACCCTACCAAAACCTGGTTTTGAACACGATTTGCACCTAACGTTGACAGGATATCTATATTTTTTTCCAGATCAAGTTGCAGAACTTGTTTTGTTTTTTTGATTTTATGCACATGACAAGCAGTGGGTTTGAAATCGGCCACCGCAGCAGATTTGACAATAACCTGCACACCACTAACCCGTTGCATAACCATTGATCTCATCTCTTCTGCGGTTGTCACCCTGACGACTTCCATGCCGGGTGGATCGGGCAGAGCGACCGGACCGGTGATCAATATCACCTCCGCTCCTCTGCGCTGGGCGGTGCGCGCTAAGGCGAACCCCATCTTCCCGCTGGAACGGTTACTGAGATAACGTACCGGATCAAGCGGTTCCCTGGTGGGCCCGGCAGTGATCAGAACTTTCCGATTTTTAAGATCATTAGGCGCAAAAAGAGTAAGCAATGCCTCTCGAGCAACATCCCACTCCGGCAATCGGCCGTCTCCGGTTTCACCACAGGCAAGAGAACCGCTGTCTGAGGGCACCAGATGATAGCCGAATTGTTGCACACGATTAATATTTTCCTGGGTGGCGGGATGTTCCAGCATATTGGAATTCATTGCTGGACAGACAACCACAGGAATCCGGGCGGCTAGAATTATCGTTGACAACAAATTATCCGCCATACCACAACCGAGCCGGGCAATCGTCTGGGCAGTGGCAGGAGCAACGAGAATGACATCAGCTTCCCGTGACAGATTGATATGCGCCATGACCCGATCCGGTTGATCATCGAACATATCGCGGTAGACATGATTACCGGAGAGTGCAGAAAAAGTAAGGGGAGAAACAAAGCGTTCGGCGGCGCTTGTCATGATAACAGTAACAATTGCCTCTTCCTTAACAAGTGACCGGACCCATTCCGCTGCTTTATAGGCAGCAATGGATCCAGTCACCCCGAGCAAAATTCTTTTACCTTGCAGACCGGTCATAGTGTACCAAAATTTAGTGAGAGGCTGCCTCACCGTACGGATTTTGGCCTCCTGTATTTGTTTTGTCGATAGCGACATACAACTTCATCTCGGTTTTCCCAAGTACACCGTCGGAAATGACCACCATGCAGGTTTTGTTGGGTTTGACAAAAGCAAGCATGATGTCTTTTGAGGCTGTTTCTCCTACCAGTCTCCATTTATTGTCTTGCATGGATGCCACCATGTAATCTTTCAGAGACATAACTTCAGCTCTCCCTCGATAGGTGAAAATTCCGCCTCTGAATGATTCGGTTTTTATAACCATTGAATTCTTTCGGTCCCAATCAAGCTCGGACGGCAGGGAGATATCTTTGATATCATCAGCAAAGCTGGACACCTGAGGCAAACCGGGAACATCGCCTCCCAATTTACTATTGCTTGAGGAACAACCAGTAGAAATGAGGATTAACGCCATACTGAAAAAAACCGACATCTTGATTCCGAAACATTTTTTCATTCGATCCGCCCTCCAGTTTTGATAAAAACCGCTCTTTTTTTCCACCAATTACTTAGTCACAGGTTGCATTATTAGAAAACTGTTCAACACCAAGGTTTTCCTTCCTCAATATCTCGACATTTAACTTACCAAGAATTTCAGGTCAACACCAGGTATACCAGAAGTCACGTTCGTATCGCATGCGGGACAAAGGACAAAAAGACAAACAGAGAGAGGAAAAGGCGGATAACCAGTTGTAAAAAAATAAGGTTTCAAAGCCAATAAACATTCACTATGTTATAGAGAGTAATTGTCTCAATTGTTCAACCCTGTGATGCAGCGGTAAATATTTTCTTCTCACGGCAAGAAACGAAATCATTCCAAATTAACTGTAACCTGGCTCTGCCTTAGATTTTTCCATGAAAGACCACACATTTTCTCTTCCGCAACTTTCTCACCAATCTGAGCTCATCGATACCCATTGCCATCTTGATATGGAGGCCTTTCAACCAGATTTAGATGCTGTTATTCAATCAGCAGCACAGCTTGGTATCAATCGAATTATAACGATAGGCATTGATTATAATAGCTCACGTCAGGCTGTAACTATTTCTGAACAATATGCCAATATTTTTGCTACAGTCGGGTTTCATCCCCATGACGCCATCAACGCAACAGTCAACGCCTTAAAGGATTTGGCCAACCTTGCTCAACGCAGTGTTGTTGTTGGATTTGGGGAAATAGGCCTTGATTATGCAAAAAACTATGCTCCACGTGATGTTCAGATGAAAGCGTTTAGCGAGCAGCTTCACCTTGCAAAAGAACTTGATCTGCCGGTGGTTATTCACGACCGAGAAGCACACGAAGATACCTGCAATCTGATCCGGTCAGTAGGACATCTCCCAAGAGGCGGGGTTATGCATTGTTTCTCCGGTGACAGCCAACTGGCAAGAGAAATGATCGACCTAGGTTTCTACATTTCAATCCCCGGGGTCGCAACTTTCTCAAACGCTTACTTCTTGCATGAGGTCATCCGAATTACAGATCTTCAGCATTTACTGCTTGAAACAGATGGCCCATTCCTCGCCCCAGTACCTTATCGAGGGAAACGCAATGAACCCAAGTTGCTCCTCTATACAGCCCAAAGAGTAGCCGAATTAAAACAGATACCCATTGACGAGGTGGCCCGCACAACAACAGCAAATGCGGTCCGCCTCTTTCATCTTCCTGAAATTCCCAATCATGATCTGCAATAATCTTACGCATATCCTTGAAACAATTGACCTGACAGCCCAAAAAGCGGGCAGAAACTCAAAAGAAATAAAACTTGTGGCGGTGAGCAAATGGATGAGTATTGAAAAAATTCAACAGGCAATCGACTGCGGCCAGATTCTTTACGGAGAAAGCTACCTTCAAGAAGCCTCGGATAAAATCCAACATTTTCCCAAAACGATTACCTGGCATTTCATAGGACATCTGCAGGGCAATAAAGCCAAGCAGGCAGCGGAGCTTTTTGATGTGGTGGAAACGGTTGACCGCATTAAAATTGCACAGGCACTTGACAACCATTCAAAATTACTAAAGAAAGAGCTGTCCATTCTTGTTCAGGTCAATATCGGCAGGGAAAAACAGAAATCAGGGATACCTCCTGAAAAGGCCGAGTCCTTCCTTCGCCTACTTGCCCAGGAAACGGGGCTACACATCCTTGGATTGATGACAATCCCTCCGTTTTCTTCTGATCCAGAAAAAAGCAGGCCCTACTTCAAGGAATTGAAAGATCTAGCAGCAGCACTTGCTACTCAGCACCTTTTCAAAGACAATGATCATGTTGAGCTCTCCATGGGGATGTCTGGTGATTACACGGTCGCCATTGAGGAGGGGGCAACAATTGTCAGGGTAGGTACAGCACTATTTGGTGCCAGAATTTAAAAAAAGGAACTCACCGGCAAAGATTTCACCACGCAGCCCGGAAGTGTTAACGCTGGACTACTGCACGCTCGCTGGAACTGAGCGAGAAGCCTGCCCCAAACTGTGCGACATGCGAACCAGTATACCTCAGGTGCTTGCCGGCGGGGGAATAGCAAACCAACTCCGTTCCGTTAGCCTCTAACTCCAGAGGCTAACGGAACGGAACACTCAATGTAATCCGAGGGAATAATAAGACGAAGGGGGGAGACCCGGAGGAGAGAGACATATTGAGTTGTAACGACATAGTCTCCCATGCACTCCAGAGGAGCATCAGAAAAATATGCTCAATTGCTATTTACGCTTCGAAGCCCGTTTAGCTGCTTTAAGCGGATTAACCCGGATTTTGACAATTGTGACTTCCGGTTTAGCATGGGTGGCGAAATTACAGATACCCAAACGCCATTTTGCAGCGGGGTTTTTAAACGTATCACAAAATTTACCATTGTCAACTTCGACGATTCGCTCACAGCCTTCGCATTGTTCAACTATCGGCAAAAATGATCCATCGCTGAATTTTGCTACATTACTTGTTTGCATATTGCCAACTCCTGAAATAATATAAACTTTTTCTTGAATCAGAAAAAAATCTTCCATACAATAAGAAAAGTAGGGGCAGAACATCACCCCTCAACCAAAAAATAAATTTTATATAAATAATTTCACCGTCTGTCAACACCTTATCACAACTGCTCTTTATAAAATTTCAGGAAATTATCTGGAGAGATATCCATGCCGATCTATGTTTGGAAAGGGAAAAACAGCTTTGGCGAAAAACGCAAAGGCGAAATCGAAGCTGTTGACGAAGCCGGAGCGCGCGTACAACTCAAACGATTACGAATTGATAATCCAAGTATTAAAAAAAAGCCTAAAGATCTTTTTGAAAACATAGATTTTTTTAAGCCAAAAATTTCTGGAAAAGACATAGTTATTTTCACACGACAGTTATCAACAATGATTGATGCCGGTTTACCGCTAGTACAATGTTTGCAGATTCTGGGAAAACAACAAGCTAATACAACCTTTAAAAAAGTGCTGACGACTATTCAAAGTGATGTTGAAACCGGCACCACGCTTGCCGATTCAATGCGAAAACACCCAAAAGCCTTTGACAATCTCTACGCAAACATGATTGAAGCAGGAGAATTGGGAGGTATTCTGGATACGATCCTATCAAGGCTCGCAGCTTTTAAGGAAAAATCCATGGCTCTGCAGAAAAAAATCAAGGGTGCCATGACCTATCCCTCAATATGTCTGGGAATTTCTCTAGTGATCCTTACAGTTATACTTGTTTTTGTTGTTCCTGTTTTCGAGAAAATGTTTAAAGATTTTGGTTCAACTTTACCTGCTCCTACCCAAATAGTCGTTAACTTAAGCAATTTTTTCAAATCTAACATTATTTTTATCATCCTCGCCGTTGTCGTTTTAATTTGGGTGGTTAAAAAAATCTATACAACCGAAAAAGGCCGCCTGAAAATTGATAAAATGATATTATTTGCACCCATCGTGGGCACTCTCGCCAGAAAAATAGCAGTTTCAAAATTCACTCGAACATTGAGCACTATGTTACAAAGTGGCGTCCCGATTTTAGATGCCCTACAGGTAGTTGCCAGAACATCGGGCAATATGATAGTAGAGAGAGCGGTTCTTCGGGTGGCGGCAAGTATTGCTGAAGGACGCCCTATAGCGGAACCATTAGAGGAGTCGGGCGTCTTTCCTAACATGGTTGTTCAAATGATTCACGTTGGTGAATCAGTGGGAGCTCTTGATACTATGCTGGAGAAAATAGCTGATTTCTATGACGAAGAAGTTGATCAGGCTGTGGAAAACTTAACCGCGATGATTGAACCCTTTATGATGGTTTTTCTTGGCGGTATGATTGGCGGGCTTGTGGTGGCAATGTATCTTCCGATCTTCAAGATAGCCAGTGTTGTATAATGTGAGGCACTAAACACCCTGCTTAACGCAGATGATTTGAATTCACGACGGAGTTTCAATCCAGTACTAAAACAATCAATTCTAATATTTTTGGAGAACGGGTAATGAGTGAAATTACGGGATTAATTGCCAGAGAGATCCTTGATTCAAGAGGAAATCCGACCGTCGAGGTGGAAGTTCAACTTGAAACCGGGGCTACAGGTCGGGCCGCAGTCCCTTCAGGAGCATCCACCGGAACGAGAGAGGCACTGGAACTACGGGACACGCAGAATAGCCGCTATGGCGGAAAAGGCGTGCTACAAGCGGTTAAGAACGTCAATGAACACATTGCACCCACCTTGCTTGGCTTCGAATCTTCGCAACAGGTGGTAATCGACAACACCATGCTGGCACTCGACAATACGGTAAACAAGGAAAAGTTAGGTGCCAATGCGATTCTCGGGGTGTCGATGGCTGTAGCCAAAGCCACTGCCATGGAATTAGAACTACCGCTCTACAATTACCTTGGCGGTGTTAACGCTAAGATACTGCCTGTACCTATGATGAACATTCTCAACGGTGGCGCACATGCGGACAACAATGTCGATATTCAAGAGTTCATGATTCTCCCTGCCGGCGCGCAATCGTTTTCCGAAGCTCTGCGCATGGGTGCGGAAACCTTTCATGCCCTCAAAGCCGTGTTGAAGAAAAGAGGGTTACAGACCGCAGGCGGTGACGAAGGAGGATTCGCTCCCAATCTGCGCTCAAACGAAGAGGCTATGGAAGCCATTCTCGAAGGCATAGTACACGCCGGTTATTCTCCCGGAAAAGATATCTTCATAGGAATTGATGCGGCTGCCAGTGAATTTTATTCTGCTAAGGAACAGGTTTATGTCTTAGGTGCAGAAAAAAAACCGAAAAAAACTGCTGAACAAATGATCGCATTTTACACGGATTGGGTCAACAAATACCCTTTAATTACTATAGAAGACGGACTTGACGAATCTGATTGGGACGGATGGAAACTGTTGACTAATGCCTTAGGAAAAAGAATACAGTTAGTTGGTGACGATATTTTCGTCACCAACACCCGTATATTGAAAAAAGGCATCGCACAAAACATAGCAAATTCAATTTTAATCAAACTTAATCAAATCGGCTCGGTTACCGAAACTATAGACGCCGTAGCCATGGCACACCGAGCCTCCTATACCGCAGTCATCTCACACCGCTCTGGAGAAACGGAAGATACAACCATCGCCGACTTGGCGGTCGCGCTAAATACCGGGCAGATCAAAACCGGCGCTCCGTCACGAAGCGACAGGGTTGCAAAATACAACCAGTTACTGCGGATCGAGGAAGAATTAGGGGCGGCAGCCCAGTTTGCCGGGATAACTGCATTTCCGTTTCTCTCGTAAACAAGGTTGACAAGCAACTGTATTTTCCTATTATATAAAAAAAATTAATTTGATTTTTCATTTGCGAGTTAACAAGGAGGCAAAAAATGACCCTCACGAAAGCAGATTTGGTTCAACAAATCTATAAGACTCATCCTAACCTGACAAAATCGCAATCAACGGATTCAGTCGAAACCTTTTTAACGTTGTCCAAATCTTCACTAATAACCGGCGATGATTTACTTCTTAGTGGATTTGGTAAATTTAATATCAAAAATAAAAAATCCCGTCGTGGTCGTAATCCCCAAACGGGCAGCGAACTGACCCTTGACGCGAGGCGAGTGGTTACCTTCAAACCTTCAGGAATTCTTCGCACTCGAATTAATTCGGATTGAACGCGTTCCCCTCCTATTTTTATCAGGAGCGGTCCCTATAAGGGGACCGCTCCTTTTTTTATCCTACAATCACATTGTTCAAGAAATTCTGAAAGACACCTGCAAATATTATCAGTGCCCCTTCAGAGAAATAGTTCCATCCTCCCTTTGCCATAACATCCTGCGAATATGATAGATTCTATTCCTTTTCAATCGGACTACCGTTTTCAATTGATCGATCATCAATTGGTTGATTTCCCAGACGACTTTCTCTATTTTCTCCACCAGGGACAAGCTGACACGATAATGCTTAATAATCTGCAAAATTTCGGTCAACTGTATCCTTTGCTTGTGCAACAGCAAGCTGAAAACAAATATCATCTTCTTGCCGGCTACCAATATTTCACGGCGCTAAAAATGTTGCGCATAGAAAAATTCGCCTGTCAAATCTTACCTTCATCTATACCGCCGGTTGCCTTATTTTCGCTCCAAATTTTATATAACCTTTCATCATCCCAGTCGAGTCCCATTCTTCAAGCACATCTCCTGCAGAAAGCACAACCTAATCTGACTGAGGAAGAGTTATTAGCGTTGCTTTCCCTCATGGGATATAAACCTCAACGCTACAAACTTAAAGAACTCGCCAATCTTCTTCTGCTTGCGCCCTCTGCCATTTTAGCCCTGCATCAGGGTATCCTTTCGCAAAAATCGGCAAAAATGCTGACTTTCCTTACCTCTGATGACCAACGCCACCTAACTCATTTGATAAACGTCTACAAGGTTGGAGGATCGAAACAACAAAAACTAGTAGAAATGGTGACGGAATTAGCTCTCCGAGACAGCAGATCAGTCATAGAAATTGTCGACAATTGGCTGCAGAATCAGGATATGACAACAGAGAATACCCCTCAACAATTACAAGGGTTGTTGCAATCTCTGCATGAGCAATGTTACCCCAAAAAAACCGCAGCCGAACAAAAATTCAAAAACCTCGTGCAGGAGTTACAACCACCAGGAACAATAACCGTGGAGCACAGCCTGTCTTTTGAAGACGAGGGGTTGGAAATTCGCCTTAGATTTGCAAATATTTCGACATTAAGGGAAAAATGGGAAAGGATTAAAACAATTATAGAGTAACTTTGGGGGTTATTTATTTTAGGATCAGTGCCTTCAATAATACATCGCTTCCTAACAATTGAATTGAGGTGACTCTAAGCAGAGGAACATCTGTCCTTTGGTCAAGACTATACCCATGGAGCAAAGGTGTACCTTGATCACCGATGATGATTGGTGCGTAAAAAAGAAGTAATTCATCCACAAGATTTTGATGATAAAATGCACCATGTACTCGAGATCCACCCTCGACAAGGATTGACATGATGTTTTGTTCTCCCAAAAAACGAAGCAACTCAGATAGATTGATCTTATCTCCTACAAGCGGCATGCGAAAAATTTTGGCCCCAGCCTGTACCAATTGCATTTCTTTTGCCCTGGATGCCTGCTCTCCGCAGAATACCCAAGTTTCTGCGGGTGAAGGCTGGCTGAGCATATAGGCATCTAAAGGTAACCGCAGACGAGAATCCAACACTATCCGCAAAGGATCCCGCGTTTCCTCAACGTTCTCAAGCCGAGTTGTCAGGCTAGGATTGTCGATGAGAGCGGTCTCAATACCTATCAAAATGGCATCAACTTGGTTGCGAACCTGATGAACATATCGCTTTGACTCAGGCCCAGTCAGCGCGGCTGCCTGCCTAGGACGAAAGGTGATTTTACCATCAAGACTCAGGCCAGCTTTCATGATGATCCATGGAATTCCGGTCGCACTGTGTTTGGTAAATGGTCGATTCATCGCGCTACACTTTTGTTCAAGAACACCACTGTGCACTTCTACACCTTGATTTTTCAGATATTCGGCCCCTCCACCCGCAACTTTGGGGTTGGGGTCGGCCACGCCGATGACAACTTTGACTATCCCGGCTTGAAGAATAGCCTGCGTACACGGAGGAGTGCGACCTGTATGATTGCAAGGCTCAAGCGTTACATACAGGGTCGCCTCCTTGGCTGATTTACCAGCATCTTCAATGGCGTGAATCTCAGCATGTGGGGTGCCGGCCTTTTTATGGTACCCACGGCCGACGATCTTCCCTTCCTTGACAATAATTGCCCCTACCGCTGGGTTGGGCGATGTCCTCCCTATACCCTTTATCGCCTCCGCCATAGCAAGGTTCATGTAATAAATATTATCTTTTTGCATAGTTCCAATTCAATGTTTTCCCCGCTCACCCAAAAAGAGCTTAAGCTCTTCCATGAACTCAGTGACATCTTTGAACTGCCGGTAGACTGAGGCAAAACGAACATAGGCCACCTCATCCAACGCCGGAAGGGCTTCCATGACCCATTCGCCAATTTGACTTGTGGGGATTTCCTTACTACCGTAATCTTGCAGTTTCTGCTCGATGGCATCAACAAAATTATCGATATCGGTCATGCTAACCGCCAGTTTTTCACAGGCTTTTTCCAACCCGACCACAATCTTGCCTCTGTCCCAAGGCTCACGTCGCCCGTCTTTTTTGACTAACATCGGCAGCATCATTTCAATGCGTTCATAGGTGGTAAACCGTCGCTGGCATGCCCCACATGCCCTGCGCCTTCTGGTTATTGTTTTATCCTTATTGATACGTGAATCAATTACCCGGTTATCCAAATGACCGCAATAGGGACACTTCATAATAGAACCTTCAATAATTAAGAAGAGACATTCATAATATAAAAAAAACCGGCAGCTTTATAAAAGCGTGCCGGTGCCGGAAAATTAAATTACTAGAAAAACAGACTACCCCATCATGGTAATCCTGCGCTGGTGACGTCCTCCAGCAAATTCGGTTTCAAGCCAAACTTTAACGACATCTAAGGCGATGGCTCTACCCAAGACCCTGTCGCCCAGACATAGAACGTTGGCATCATTGTGCTCTCTGCTCATTCTAGCGGAAAAGGATTCATGGCAAAGGGCGGCACGGATTTGCCGATGCCTGTTGGCGGCCATCGACATTCCTATTCCAGTCCCACAGACGAGAATACCACATGCTGATCGTCCTTTTATAATTTCTATGCAGGCCTTATTGGCAAAATCAGGATAATCAACCGAATCCTCAGAATAGCAGCCAATATCATTGATTTCATGTCCAGCATGGGTAAGAAATTGTATGATCTCTTTTTTTAGTGCAAGACCGCCGTGATCGCTCCCCAAAACAATATTCACGATTCAACTCCTTACAGTGTCACCATTATGAATAGCGGCGTAGAACAATGACCCCGTTGGTGCCGCCGAAACCAAAGGAATTGGACATTGCGGTCCGCACCGTCGTTTCACGGGCGGTTAAGGGAACATAATCGAGATCGCAATCAGGATCCGGGGTCTGAAGGTTGACCGTGGGGAGTATAATGCCTCGATGCAGAGTCAAAGCTGTAAATGCGGCCTCGATACCTCCAGCAGCACCAAGCATGTGACCAGTCATGGATTTAGTAGAACTTATGGCCAGTTTATAAGCATGGCTACCGAATACTGTTTTGACTGCCTGCGTTTCGCATTTATCATTAAGCGGCGTCGAAGTTCCGTGGGCATTAATATAGTCAATATCTTCAGGATTCAGACGAGCATCCTTCAGAGCCGCAGCCATACATCGGGCCGCTCCTTCACCATTCTCAGGAGGAGCAGCAATATGATAGGCATCACTTGTCTGCCCATAGCCGATAATCTCGGCATAAATAATGGCGCCTCGTCGTTTGGCAGCCTCAAGTTCTTCCAAGATCAACATGCCAGAACCTTCGGAAATAACAAAGCCGTCACGGTGGAGATCAAAAGGTCGTGAAGCAGCCTGTGGATCGTTATTGCGGGCCGACAAAGCCTTCATCGCGCTGAATCCACCTAATGCCAGCGGACAGATAACCGACTCGGTTCCACCGGTTATCGCCACGTCGCAATCACCATAGACAATATGACGAAAGGCCTCGCCAACTGCATGAGTGCCTGCGGCGCATGCGGTCGTCTGCGAAAGATTTGGACCCTTGCAGCCGATCCGCATGGAGATCTGCCCAGACGGCATGTTGGGAATGACACGGGGTATGAAAAATGGCGTGATTTTACGAGGCCCCCGATTGAGAAGAATTCCATGATACTCTTCAATCGTAGGCAATCCGCCCATTCCGCATCCGGTAATGACACCAACACGATCCGCATTCTCCTCAGTTATCGACAGGCCGCTGTCTTTCCAGGCTAGGTCAGCTGCAGCAACAGCATATTGAACAAAGGCATCTAGGTTTTTTGCCTGTTTTTTTTCAAACCAATCATCAGGGTTAAATCCTTTTACCTCAGCAGCAATCCGCGAGACCTGATCAGATGCATCAAATCGGGTAATGGGTCCGACACCGCTTTGACCGTTAACAAGTCCATTCCATGTCTGTTCAGTACCAATACCCAACGGCGTAATCAAGCCTATCCCGGTTACAACGACCCGTCGTTTCACGCTCAGTTACCTCGAGGTCTAATCTTGAATTTTTGCGACAAAATCGATTGCGTTCTGAACGGTTACAATTTTTTCGGCTTCTTCATCAGGGATTTCAACATCAAATTCCTCTTCCATAGCCATTATCAACTCAACCAGATCCAACGAGTCAGCACCAAGGTCATCAACAAAAGAAGCACCTGAAACAACTTTATCTCTATCGACGCTGAGTTGCTCGACAATAATATCAATCATTTTTTCTTGAACTGCCATTGTTATTCTCCTAAAATAGACTTGTGTTTTTTTGTTTAAATTAAACGATGCTGAATATGTTTCAGCACTTGAACAGCTGTTGTCAATGCCCCATATACATCCCACCATTGACATGCAGGGTTTGGCCAGTAATATAATTACTGTCAGGTGATGCCAAAAATCCCACCGATGCTGCTACATCCTCGGGTGTTCCCAAAACACCCAAAGGTATCTGGGCCTTAAGAGTCTCTTGCACATCTGCAGCGAGACCCTCTGTCATCTCAGTGATGATATATCCAGGAGCCACACAATTGACGGTTATATTCCGTCCGGCAAGCTCCCGCGCCATGGATTTGGTCAAACCTGTCAGGCCAGCCTTGGCTGCGCAATAATTGACCTGTCCACTGTTGCCAACAAAACCAACCACCGAAGAGACATTGATGATCCGGCCCCATCTCTTTTTCATCATGCTGCGCATGACAGCTTTGCTGCAGAGAAACACTCCTTTCAGATTGGTATCGAGCACGCTGTCCCAATCTTCCTCTTTCATGCGTGCCATCAAACCATCGCGGGTAATGCCCGCATTATTCACAAGAATATCGATCTGGCCATAGGTGTGAATAATTTCTTTAATATTATTTTGCGCGGCCGCACCATCAGCAACGTCGAACTGAACGATAAACCCCTTGCCACCAATGGCATCTATTCTTTGCAAAGTTTCCTGTGCTGCCGCAGGGTTGGCCACATAGTTAATTCCTACTGTAGCTCCCATAGCGGCCAGTTTCAAACAAATAGCCCTTCCGATCCCCCGACTACCGCCAGTCACCAAGGCAATGAGATTTTCCAGCATCATCTTTTAATTTCCTGAAGCCGTTTTATTAATTGTGGCAGAACCTCGTAAAGATCGCCAACCACACCATAAGTGGCGATATTGAATATCGGGGCACTACTATCGGTATTGATGGCGACGACAATTTCCGCGGATTGCATCCCCACCGCATGTTGCACTGCACCGGAAATGCCACAGGCTATATACAATTTGGGGCTGACAGTTTTCCCGGTCTGTCCTACCTGATGGGGGTAAGGTATCCAACCCGAATCGACGGCAGCCCTGGAAGCTGCCACCGCACCCCCAAGTTCGCTGGCCAATTCTCTAATAAGAACAAATCCTTTTTCTGAGTGAAGGCCGCGGCCACCAGCCACCAAAGTTTCGACTTCTTGAATGTTTACTTGATCGTCTTTGCAGACCACCGAATCCAATACTTCAATTTTTGTTTGCAAGGTTTGCTCAAGTAGCAAAACGGTGATAATTTCGCCCTTCCGAGACGGATCTGGCATGGCAGGTGCCATAACCTTGGGTCGAACGGTGGCCATTTGGGGTCTAGTATGGGGACACTCGATAGTCGCCATGATATTGCCACCAAAGGCAGGGCGCGTCTGTAACAATATACCGTCCTTTGCCCTGATTTCAAGCCCAGTACAATCAGCTGTCAGTCCAGCGTTTAAGGCCGTTGCCACATAAGGCATAACAGAACGACCTATGGCAGTTGCACCAGCTAAGACCACTTCTGGCTTCTGTTCGTTTATAACCTGTCCCAATACAGCCGAGTACACATCTTCACGAAATTGTTCAAGAATTTGATGCTCGGCAATAAAGACAGCATCAGCTCCGGCGGCGATCAGGGTATCTGCGAATGAAGCGACATTACCGCCCGGCAAAAGAACACTAAGCTTGACTCCACGCTTGTCTGCCAGCTTTCGACCGATACCAAGCAATTCATAACTCACCGGTGCAATGGCGCCATGTCTATATTCGGCGAAAACCATAATGCCCGAATACTTTTCGATGTCGGACTGTATCCTTTTACCAACAATTTTGATATGCAGAGCTTCCACAGGACAATTTTCAACACAAGCTCCGCACAACGTACAAAATTCGTTGACTACCGCGCAACCATCTTGAACGGTGATAGCACCAAAAGCGCAACTCGTTTCACAGAGAGCGCAAGCTGTGCATTTATCGCTTTCGATCGTAAGCATTAAATATATACTCGATATGATAGCAGATTTTTTGCTTTCTATAGATGAGCCCTGAGACATTCGACCAATTGATCGACCTGTTCAGCTACACTTCCTGAAAAAATTTTGCGATCCCCCCGAGGCTCTGGGGAGAAAACACGAACAACCTGAGTGGGGGAACCGGCTAGACCAATACATTGATGACTTGCGCCTATATCGGCGGCGGACAATTTCCTGATTTCCGCCTTTTTTGCTTTCATCTTACCCTTCAACGAGGCAACCCGAGGTTCGTTGATATCCTTCACGACAGTTATCAAGGCTGGCAGAGGGAGACGAAGGACATCGAAACCATCGTCCATCATCCTTTCCACCTCGATTGCCTCTGCGCTAATCTTTCGTGTTTTCTGTACACAGGTGGCAAACGGTAACCGCAATCGACAGGCAAGGCCTGGACCAACCTGAGCGGTATCGCCATCGATAGCTTGTTTGCCGCAGAGAATGAGATCAAATTGGCCAAGGGTTTTAACGGCCCTGGCCAAGGTGTAGGATGTTGCCCAAGTATCAGCACCGGCAAAAGCGCGGTCCGAAATCAGTACGCCTTCGTCAGCTCCACAAGCAAGAGCCTCCCGCAGTACGGTCTCGGCCTGCGGGGGTCCCATAGTGATCACAGTGACCTTGCCCCCCCGCTGTTCCTTGATTGCAACAGCTTCCTCAAGAGCATGACGGTCAAAGGGATTCATAATTGACTCGACCCCTTCTCGCGCTAGGGTATTAGTTACCGGGTCCAATCGGACATCCTTGGCATCTGGAACTTGTTTGACACATACAAGTATATTCATTCCCTTGGTATCACTTTTAGGAGTATTCTTTATTCAGTTCCTGACCAATAACATTTCGCTGAATCTGGTTGGTCCCCTCATAGATCTGGAGGATTTTGGCATCGCGCATCATTTTTTCCACCGGATACTCTTTCATGTAGCCGTAACCGCCAAGCACCTGAACGGCATCCGTAGTTACCTTCATCGCCATGTCAGTAGCGAAAACCTTGCACATGGAAGACGCTTTAGACATATCTTTCGGATTGCCGTCAATGTGTCGTGCCGCCGCATATACCAAGGCTCGGCCAGCTTCGAGTTGAATAGCCATGTCGGCTAGCATATGCTGAACTGCCTGAAAAGAGATAATCGGTTTGCCGAACTGCACACGTTGTTTCGCGTAGATTACAGCTTCATCAAGAGCGGCCTGCGCCAGACCAATACCCAGGGAGGCAATACCAGGCCGTGAAATGTCCAAAGTTTTCATTACAGTAATAAATCCGGTGCCGCGTTTACCAACAAGCCTATCTAATGGGATTCTGCAATCTTTGAGGATCAACTCGCGGGTAGAAGAAGAACGAATTCCCATCTTGTCTTCCTTTTTTCCGTAAGAAAATCCCGGATCACCATCTTCGACTATAAAAATAGAGGCTCCACGAGCCCCCCTATTGGGGTCTGTCAGGGCAACGATTGAATAAATTTGAGCCTCTCCACCGTTGGTAATCCATTGCTTGGTGCCGTTAAGCACCCATTCTTCTCCATCTTGAACCGCCGTGGTTTTGATACCCGAAGCATCACTTCCCGCATTGGCTTCTGTCAGCCCAAAGGCAGCCCATCGTGATCCAGAGGCAATATCCGGAAGATATTTCTTTTTTTGTTCATCAGTGCCGGAAATCAGAACAGGGAAGATACCGAGTGCACTGGCAGCAAAGCTGGTGGCAACCCCTACGCATCCACGGGCAAGCTCTTCCATAGCGAGGACTATTTCATAGCAACCACCACCAAATCCCCCATATTCTTCAGGAACAAAAATACTGAACAAATCCGCCTTAGCAATGTCCTGCAGAATACTCCTGGGAAACTGATTTTTTTCATCGAGTTCCGCTCGTATCGGGATAATTTTCTCATTGGTGATTTCCCGGGCGGTATCGATGATCATCTGCTGTTGTTCAGTGAAAAAATAATCCACAAATACTCTCCATAATATCTTACCAACGCATGAGCAGTGAGCCCCAGGTAAGGCCACCACCAAAAGTACACAACAATACAATTTCTCCGCGAACCAAACGACCCTGTCTGTTTGCTTCGTCCAGAGCTATCGGAATACTAGCTGCGGAGGTATTACCATATTTGCCGAGATTGATGAAAACTTTTTCTTCAGGCACCTTCAATCTCTCTCTGAGATTATTCAAAATGCGAATATTGGCCTGATGAGGGATCATAAGCCCTATATCATCGATACTGACGGCATGCTTATTAAGTAAACCGGTAACCGCATCCTCCATCAAACGAACAGCGTATTTGAATATATCGCCACCATTCATCTGAATAAAGGCACCTTGCCAATTCTCCTGTTGCAAATCAGGATTGAGGCTTTTTGGGCTATCCATGCATAACAGGTTCCACAACCGCCCGTCAGAATGAAGACTGCTGCCAAAAATACCCCGCCCATCATCCGTACAACCAAGAACGACGGCGCCCGCACCGTCACCAAAAATCACACACGTGTTTCTGTCTTCCCAGTTTACCCTAGCGGAAAGTGTTTCTGATCCGATCAACAAGATTTTCATATCCGGTCGATTCTGAATGTAATTGCTGGCGAGATCCAGTCCGTACGTAAAGCCGGCACAAGCAGCATTGATATCGTAAGCAAATGCGTTAACTGCGCCCAACTCAGCCTGAACGAAACAAGCGGTGGAGGGCATAATCATATGCGGAGAAACAGTGGCAACAATGATAAGATCCAGTTCAAGGGGATCAATTCCAGCATGGGCCAAAGCGCGTTTAGCTGCCGTGGTCGCTAGTTGATAGTTCTGTTCGTTCTCGCCGGCGATTTGCCGAACACTGATTCCGGTTCTCGAGATAATCCACTCATCAGAAGTATCGACCATCTGTTCAAGATCGGTATTGGTGAGTGATCGCTCCGGAAGACAAGAACCGGTTCCAAGGATAACTGCTTTTTTCATGAAAGAACCTACTTCAAGCAACGTATTCACTTAAGGCTTGAACTATTGCATCATTGATTCGGTTACGTACCATATTAGCGGCAACCTCAATGGCATTACGAATAGCTATGGCGTTGGAAGCACCGTGACAAATAATCCCAGTCCCGTTAATACCAAGCAATGGAGCCCCACCATACTCAGCATAATCGACCTGTTTTTTAAAACCGGCTACCGCTTCACGGATCAGAAGGTATCCCAGCTTGGCACGCCAACTTTTCATGATCTCTCTTTTCAACATCTGCATAGCGGCTTCAGCAAGCCCTTCACTTATTTTCAAAGAAATGTTACCAACAAAACCATCACAAACGATAACATCTACATCGCCCTTGTAGACATCCCGCCCTTCGACGTTGCCAATAAAGTTAAGAGGGCTTTGTTTCAATAATTCATAGGTTTCTTTGACTAAAGCATTTCCCTTGCCCGTTTCTTCACCAATACTCAGCAGACCGATACGTGGACGGTCTAGATTGAGTAACAACCGGGAACAAGAAGAGGCCATCACCGCAAACTGAAAAAGATGTTGGGGCCGGCAATCAACATTGGCACCTATATCCATCAGCATCACAGGCTTTTTCAAGGTTGGAAAAAAACTAGCGATACCTGGACGCGAAACACCCGGCAACCTACCAAGTTTTCGAACGGCAGCGGCCATGGTGGCCCCGGAGTTACCGGCGGAAACGACTGCATCCGCCTTACCGTTTTTCACCAGATCAAAGCCAACCATAATAGTGGCTTCTTTCTTTTTGCGAACAGCATCCACTGGCGACTCATCCATAGTGATAACTTCCGATGCATGATGCACGGAAATTCGCTCCATGAAACTTTTGTTACCGTAAGCATGTCCTGCCAACTGTTGTTCTATAATAGTACGGGGGCCAATCAGGATGACATTGAGATCTGCTCTGTCCCGAACCGCGGCAAGAGCACCGTGGATCGCCATCTCCGACCCCCGGTCGCCTCCCATGGCGTCAAGGGCTATCCTCACAGCAGAGCCTAGCTAAGGTCTTCCTCAAGACGAACTACATTTCTGCCTTTGTACATACCGCATCCACCGCAAAGTTGGTGTCGCATTTTAGGCTCACCACATTCTGGACATTGCCCGATACATGGTTTAGTTAGTGCGTCATGCGACCGTCGCAATCTTGTCCGTGAATAGGAATGTCTTCTTTTGGGTAAAGCCATTGTGCTCCTCCATAGTATCTGCTGGACCTCGCACCATGGTGCTGGCCCTAAGCCTTGCAGACAACTTATTTCTTGATAGTATTTTTATTTTTCAACTTAGCTAGAATAGCAAAAGGTAAACCTTGTTTTTCATTGGCACAATTGCATCCTGCACTATTTAGATTTACGCCGCATTGGGGGCAAATTCCTCTGCACTGGTCCGAGCAGATCCTTTTCAGTGGTAGCGCAAGATATAACTGCTGCCGCAGAATATCATCGAGATCAACGACCGGTTCATCAAGCATAACACAATCCAGATCTTGACAACTACACTCCAATTCTCCCAGATACGAAGAATCACTCGACGCCGTTTCGAGAACAATCTGTAATTCAGTATCCACCGCAGCATCATAAGAAACCAGGCATCGATCACAAACCAAGGACAGGCTAGCCTTCAAACGGCACTGGACCTCCACCTTATTGTCGCCCTTGCGCTTTAAGGTACATTGAGCATCCAAGGGTCCTTTCACCATAAAATCATGTTGCGAGGCAAGGCCTTCTACTTCCCGTACCTCATAACAATTCCCGCATGGGAAAATTTCGTTGAACTGAATCCGCATCCCCTCTTCAGCCTCTGCGCACAACAAGGTAAAATTTTGATCGAAACCTAAAATTATACAAAGAAAAAAGGAATTCGCCAACTAAAATTAAAAGGGGAAAGCAATTCTCTGAGCCTAACAAGGTAGAGTCATTAATTTCCGCCCGGTCCACCTCGCATGGGCATGTGACGACAAATCGAAGTCTTCATCATGCAGACTGACCAATGCCACGAGAAAGGAGGCTTCATACACAAGCCACATCCAATATAGCCATCCTGTCCCAAGATTAGCCCTGTTGAACCTGAGGTCGTCAGAGTCTAGCAGGAGGTGGATATAAAGTTATTTTTCAAAGAAATAAACCACATCCACCGCCGCCTCGAGCAAAAAACGCGTTTGTAAATTTGGATTCTGACGATTACATTCAATTACGTTTTTTCTCGTTTTCTATCTGCTTGATTTTCTCTTTCACTTGCTTAACGAGACCGGCATACCTATCTTTTTTTAAAATTTCCCTGAACTGTTCCATGTAGTTACGGATAAGACTAACCCCCTCAACAACCACATCGTAAGCCATCCACTGTTCCCCACGCAGCAGCATAATATAGGAAACAGAGACAGATTTTTCCTTATCCACCAGAAGGGTCTGCACTTCCGCTCTTTCCCCTTTTACCCTCTGTTGTGTGAATTCTACTTTTTGCCCGGTATACTCATCTATTTTTCCAATATATGCATATTGTAACATCCGGGTAAAAAGATCTTCAAACTCCTTTTGTTCACTATCGTTTAACTCTCTCCACTGCTGGCCGAGGACACGTTTACTCATTTCTCGAAAATCAAAATGCTCGCGTACCACATTGATTACACGTTGACCTTGCTCGTTTTTCGGAAGGGTTTTGAGTTTAGGATCAGCTAAAAGATCTGTTACTTTTTTAAGAAATGGACGAAATTGTTCAGTGGGATCGGGAACCGCGAACGCGGCATGCTGTGAAAAGAACATACCCACCATGACAAAACACAACAAAAAAATTAATATTATTTTGAACTTACCATGCTGCATAATCCACCATTATCTCTGTAATATCACAGAATTGTCATCTATCTGTTAATGTTAAACGTTGGATGCGATATAATTACGTTATCGCTCATTGTGTTTCGCGATTGAAAATATGCGTTCCGCAAAGCCACATAGGGGTCAAAACTCATGGATTTGAGGTCTTCGTACAGTCCGAGGTGGAGTGAGATGTAATTGACGTCCTGAATACCAAAGACAGTAGCAGAAGTCACCAAGTCATCATTCCATGGATAATAGGCGGTAGTCGCATAAGCTTCGACAACATCTCCGGAAAAATCACGCAAAGTGGAAGATCCCAAGAGAGGGACCACCAAGTAAAAACCATCACCAATACCCCACACCGAAAAAGTTTCACCCAACGTGGCTTTCACCCGGGCAATTTTGCATTTGCTTGAGGCAGGGTCGCCCAGACCGACAACGCCACCAATGGTATTTATAAAAAATCGGGAAACTACTAAACCAGATTCACGGAATCTTCCTTGAAGCAAACAATTGACTGCGCGTACCGGTTCCCTCAAGTTATAAAAGAAATTACCAACACATGTTCTGATATCGGCAGGGAGTACTTTGCTGTACCCGGTAGCAACAGGATTGAGCACCCAAGTAAAAATCTTGTCATTAAAGGTGTACATCACTCGGTTAAACGGTTCGATGGGATCATTTGCCCCAACTGCGGCCTGCTCCGAGTCACTTTCATCCTTGAGAAAATCTTCACCCCAAGCGATATCTGAAAAAACAACCGCGGCCAATAGCAAAGAGACGATCAACCTCAGCGATAACGCATGGAAATGTTTTAGATTCATGGCAATTGCACCGGTTCTATTTGCCAACCTGACCAAAGGCAAATTTGGAGATAAGGGATTCCAAGTCAACGGAAGACTCTGTATCGACAATGGTTTCTCCCGGTTTATAGGCGGCTTGATCCCCTCCCAAGGTAATCTGGATATACTTATCTCCGATAATTCCCTGCGACTTGACCGATGCCACCGAATCCACGGGAATTTTGACGCCGCGTTCAATCTGCATGCCGACCACGGCCTGACTTTGCTTGTTCAGATTAAGCTGCCGTACCTTTCCAACCGTGACCCCGGAAATTTGCACATCAGCCCCTGCCTTGATACCAGAGATATTATTGAAATCAGCGTTCAAGATGTAGGTTTTGGATTCTGTCAGCCAAGGGATCTCACCGAGTTGCACTGCCAACCAGCCGAAAGCCAAAAAACCGATCACAAGAAAAAAACCAACTGCTATCTCAATGCGTGAATTCCCCATACACCCCTCCTTCTTCTGGTCTGTTCTTTACGCGACCTGCTGCCCCATGACCATCTGGGCAAACTCACGAATAAATGGCTTGTTTGAATGAGGTATCTGGGAGGCATCGGTAAAAACATCCAACTCACCTTTATTCAACAGAATAATCTGATCGGCAAGAGTGAAAATCTGCGGAATATCATGACTGACAATCACCGCCGTATAACCTATCCGTCGCTGTGTTACCAAAAACAACTCATAGATTTCCTTGCTCATGACCGGATCCAACCCCGTGGTGGGTTCGTCAAAGAGAACTATTTCCGGCTCCAGTTGCAGGGCTCGTGCCAGACCGACTCTTTTCTTCATTCCTCCGCTGAGCTGGGCGGGAAACTTGGTATCATGGCCTGTCAATTCCAATTGTTCAAGGGTACTTGCCACCCGTTCATGGATTTCTTTATCGGACAATTTCGTTCTTTCCCGCAAAGGAAGAGCAATATTCTCAAATACGGTCAACGAATCAAACAGCGCTGATCCCTGAAAAAGCACGCCAAACAGCAAGCGCAACTCTTGCAGGGCTTTATACCCCAGGGCCGGGACATTTTTTTCACCGACCAGTACCTGACCCGAATCCGGTTGCAAGAGACCGAGGATCAATTTGAGAATAACGCTTTTTCCTTGACCGCTGCCGCCGGCAATAACCGTCGTCCGCCCTTTGGGCACCGAAAAGCTGACCCGATCAAGCACAATGTGCTGATGGGTTTGATCACCAAACGATTTGCAGACATCGACAAAACGGATAGCATACTCCTGCGGGGATGAATTATTCACAACAGCACCGCAGTCAGTAGATAATCAAAAATCAATACCGAGATGGAGGAAATAACCACCGCCTGTGTCGTTACCTTACTGACGCTTTCGGCGCCAAAGCCGGCTCCCCGGATCTTTTGCACAAAATAACCCCGTCCGGTGCAGATCCAGACGATCAGCAAAGCAAAAACGTACGATTTAATCACACCCAAAATGACATCATGGTTGGTAACGCTCTGCTGCATCCCCGAAAAGAAAGCGCCTCCATTAACGCCCATCAACTTAACTCCGGCCAGATAGCCCCCCGCAATGCCGACAACATCAAATATGGCGGTCAATAAAGGGACAGAAATCAACGCCGCTAAAAACTTGGGGGAAATAAGATAACGGAAGGGATCAATAGCCATGCACTCCAAGGCATCGATCTGTTCAGAAATTCGCATAATTCCTATTTCAGCGCACATCGCCGATCCTGCCCGTCCCGCAACCATTAAGGCAGTGAGTACAGGTCCCAATTCCATGATCAGGGTGAGAGAAACCGCTGATCCCAGCATCCCTTCAGCCCCGAATTTATGGAGAGAATAATACCCCTGCAATCCAAGCACCATTCCCGACGAGAGCGCGGTAAAAAAGATGACGGTCACCGATCCGGCACCGATGAAACAGAGCTGTTTGATCAGTTCCCGAAAACGAAAGGGGGATTTCAGCAGGCCCAGAAGACCAAAAAATAAAAAAAATCCCATCCTGCCGAGATCGGTCAGGACATACAACGCTTGCCCCCCAAGTCCGCCAATAATCCGGAACAGTACAAATATTTTTTTTTCAGATTGCTTCATGCAAAGAGTCGATGAAAAGGCTGTCATAGGTACAAGGAGCCAAAAGTGGTCCATTTTACATACAAAAGAAATTCATGCCAAGCAACAAGGCAAGAACTTCTGAATGTTTAAGAAATAATATCAATTAGTTATAGTGTAATCTAATCAAAATCCTCAAGGAAACGCTCTGCAACGCCAACAGGGTCGTCGGAAGAATAAAGGACCATGGTCTGCAAGAACATAAAACTGTCTTTTCCCATACTGGTGAATTCCACCCCGACTCCATCTTTTTCGTGCCGCACAATCTTTCCTAAAAATATCAAAATCAGGGTGGAATGTTGCCCGGTTTCATATAATTCAAAATGGCAATTTTCCCCCACAGCTATATTGATATTCCCTTCAATAAATAGCCCACCTTGACTTAGATTCCTCGCCGGATATTGACCATAAACCTTTCCGTTCAGGATTAGTTTAACATAACGGGTGAAAACCACCCGCGTATATCTCCGATTATCAGGACAGAGCGCAACCGACCTCGCAGTTCTCATCATTTTCCCCTGATGAACAATACAAATTTTGGAAATACTATCACATTCCACGCTAATAATGGCAAGAGATAATTCTTATTTTTTGTAACAGCGCGAACCCCGTCAAGCCAGGAATCTTGTTTGGTATTGCCTTCCAGCAAGCATGGATTGAAGGGGCAACCACTACGAATGGACGAGCTTTGCAACCACTCTAATAATTTCAGCGGATTCGGCACTCTTGACAATGACGTCATCCGCTCCGGCTTGCAGACAACGGGCACGTAACTGCTGATCATCATCTGCAGTGAAGACTATGAGTTTAATGGATTTGCCCCGATGTTCCTGCCGAACTCGCCGGCAGACTTCCAGTCCGGACAAACCAGGAAGCATATAATCAACAACCGCAGCCGCAGGCTGCTCTTGCAAGATAAGCGCAAGGCCTTTATCGCCACTGTCAGCTGTCAACGGATGAAAGCCGGCTTTCTGAAATAATCTGGCATAGAGACGCAAAATTACCGGATTATCATCGATAATAACAATTTTCTCCGGAACAATCTGCAAGCCCTCCAACACCGCAGTCTCGCTCCGCTCTGATATCACCAGCAACTGATCCTTCTCCAGAATAACGGTCGCGCCGGAGGGTTGCAGCCTGTCGACATCACCCCGGCGCAAGCCAATGATCTCATGCCCCATAGTACGAACGACATCACCGATTGATTTATTGATCATCCCTGATCCTTCATGGATAACAATCCATTCGGGCTGCAGTTTTTGCTGATCCGCCACCGACCGCATGCCGTTTCTCCCGGTTGCAATCAAAAGATTGTCGGCGATCTGGCGGCCGGCGGAATCAAAAGGAGAAATAATGGAATCAGCTCCGGCTTTCAGTATCTTTTTTTCGGTATATTTATCTTCAGATCGGGCAATGATGTGCAAGGTCGGATTCAGCTCTCTGGCACTAAGAACGATAAAGAGATTATGGGGATCCGACTGCACAAGGGCAAGCAGGCCGTTAGCTTCCTTGATGCAGGCTTCCATGAGCACGGATTCCCGAGTGGCATCTCCCTCGATGCAGGGATAGCCGAGCTCCCGCAACTGGTCGTGGATGGTTGGAGAGGAATCGATAACCACAAATCTGGCACCTGCTTCGAAAAGGTGCTGCGCGGCCACTTTCCCGACCCTGCCGTATCCGCAGATAATGTGATGATTTTTCAGTCGAGCTACCTGTTTCTTCATTTTCTTCCCTCGAGCATTTCCGCTCCAGACTCTCTCAAACAACAGTTCCACCAGTGAACTGCCAAAAAAACCAAGCACCACAAAGCCGACCAGGATGAGACCGATAGTAAACAACCGTCCTACTTCGGAAAGGGGATGAACCTCGCCAAAACCGACGGTGGTGATCGTGATTACCGCCATGTACAGGGCGTCGATCACCGGGAAATGTTCGATAAGATGATATCCGGTCGCACCCAGGAAAATGGTCGCTACCAGTAGCAGTAAGGATACGATGCTTTTATTCATTTAGAACGAAACGCACAGCTCGCGGAATGTTGTTGTTCGCAATTATTATGGAATACCCAACACGGAAATTTCACGGGGCAACATACCATGAATACCGCGAAAAAAAAGAAGAGAACTCCGAGAAAGAAGGGGGGAGGCAAAGGCGCCCGCTCCCGCGTTAAGGGTCGGGGCAGAGATATCCTGGGGCAATGCACGACCGCTGGCAAGAGTTTTCGTTGTTTATTTGTCGTCGCCGACCGCAAGTGCCAGCCCCTGTTCGATCCGGGGCTTGATGATATCGAGGAGACCAGGGTTTTCCAGGTAGGGACAAGGTGTATCGTAGGGAAAGTCGCCGCACTGCCGGGGCCTGACCGCATGAACTGTACAACGTTTGCAGAGGCGGTCGTTGGCAAGCAGGATGCAGGATCCGTCTTCCCTGGTTTTAAAGGTGTTGGTATTTTCCAGAAACCGTCTCCTGACTTCATCGTCACTGATGTCAAAGTATCGGGCCAACCGGGTGATATCTGCGTCCCCAATGGTCAGGGTCGCTCCTGGAAGTCGATAGCAGCAATAGCCGGGGCAAGAGCTGCAGTATGATTTATTCTGGGGCGGGAAAATGTCAGCCGGTGGAGTTGGCATCAGCGAATTCTCTTTAATTCGGCAGAGTCGTGAAGCAGACAGCGCTGATGGGGCCTACCGCCCCCTGCACGTCATATTGATAACAGCGAGCACCATCCATCGGTGGGCAGGCTTTTCTCCACAGCTCAACGGGAATGGCCCAGTACAACAAAACAACCGCATTCTCTCTGGCGCCTTGGCCAGGAGATTTGCCCTGTCACTTACTGCATCAACAAGCAGCGCCGTCTTGTTGATTGAGTGCTGCTAACAATTATTGATCGTGCTCCCTGATTTCTCCTGCCATTGCCTGAAAATAGAGCTGAACAAATTTCCCGGAAATGGTGTCTGCCGAAGAAAACCAAAGATGCTCGACGGGCGGAACTCTGCCGGTCAGGGACAGAAAAGCCTGTTGCGAAAGCGTGGCCATCGCCTGGGATATCTCCCTGCCCTGTTCGTCGGTGACCACAGTTCCCCAATACCGGCAGCGCGACGGACGAGCTGTCATCACCAGGCATTCTCCCGACTCCAGCAACGGACAGGCGAGGGGCTCCTGGGGAGAAACAGCCACCACCGCATCGGTCGTCATCCCTGGATGCAGATGATGCAGATCTTTCAGCCGTTGCGCCAGGGTAAAGGCCTGCTCAACCACCTTCTGACGCTGTTGCTGGTTCAAGGTTTTATTCATGGCCTGACTCAGATGAATGCTTTCAATCAGCAGGAGGTCAAACGGCTGGTGGCAGCACGCATTGTTGCCGCGGCCGCAGCAGGCCTCCGGCCCCTTCTCCTCTAGCTGCCGATCAAATCGAGCAAGCAGTTCTTCATAGGCAAGGAGAATTGGTGAGATATCCGTGACCGGGCGGTTGTCGATCCTGGGCGGCACAGTGTGTAACGCTCCCACCTGTTTGCCGTATTTCTTGAGAAAACTGCGTTGCTGGTAGGTGGCCGGATTGGCATGCTTCCCTTTCATAGTTTTTTCAGCCAAATGAAAATCAAACCCCCGGCGCAATAAATAGGCGGCAATAAAGGTTCCGGTTCGACCGTGGCCGAGGCGGCAATGCACCAGCACCTTTTTATTGAGATACAAGGCCTCATCCAACCAATCCAGTGCTTTTTCCATGGCGGCAAGATCGGGGGCGCACTCATCCACCACCGGCAGAAAATACACCTCAAAGCCAGTGCTTTCCTCAACCTGATGGAGATCACAAAATTCACCGCAGAGGTTGACGATCGCGGTTATCCCCTGCTCCCGGATGGCATCAAGCTCCTCATAGGACATGGGCGCATGACCGGTGGCCAGGTGATCGGTTATCCAGTTCAGGGAATACATACGTTATTGTTCCGGTGACCGGGAGATGGCGGTATCGGCACGATAAAACCTGCCTGCTCCCTGTGAAAATTGTTCTACATATCCCTCAATATCATGCTCCTGCAGCACCATATCCAGCAGCTTGGTCATGCCCAGCAAACGCCCGACCTGGGTAAGCCGTGCGCAAAGCTCTTCAGCCGGATATCCGTTAAGCCGGGCATCAAGCAGGTCTCCCCGGATGCTGACCTCAAAGCCCAGATTGCCGAGGATGCGGCCGAGCAAAGTGATCCGCATCGACCGGCCCTGATAATCACCACCTCCGCCGTTAAAACGTATCTGACAGTAATTGGCCCTGGCCTCCAAACCGCAGAGACAATCGACCAGGGTGAAATGAAAGCCAAAACGCATATTGAGGTTGAGATAATCCTGGCTGACAATCGCATAAGAGGCAAAATCCTTGGAGCCGCCGCTGGCAATGCCGCCTGACAGGGCCATGTCGCCAAAACCTTTCCAGTCAAAATGAAGATGCGTTTTCCAGTCAATGTCCGGATGGCTGAGCCCTTGCCAGATGGCCACGAACGGAGGCGCCTGGAGATCCTCCAGCGCAATGGTCGCGCCACCTTCGCGCTCACCGGCAAAGGCCCCGCCCACATCCAGCAGATAGAGAGCCAGCGGCAGGTCGGTCTCCAGTTTTTTACACTGGGATGCCGTCCCGGAAGCGATCGTACTCAGGCCGAACATGGCCTGCATCGCCTTTTCATGGGTGTAGCGGATGATATCGTGGAGGGAACGGATGGACTGGGGCCGGAAGGTCGCGGCACTGGGATTGACCAGCTGCAAGGGGGTTATATAGTCAAGCAACGTGCGTATTTTTCGTGAATAAACGGAGGGAGCCGCACCGACCTTGCCTTTGGCGGCGAGCAGAGGTGCCACCTTGCCGGCATAGACCATGCCGTGACCGCCATCCACGGTTACCTCTGCCCCTGCGGGTAACAAGGCAAGGGCGTTGGCCGCCCTGACCAGAAGGACAACGCCGAACTCCCGGCAGACCGTGGCAAAATGGCCGGTGACCGCCCCCTGCTCGCAGACCACGGCTTCCAATCTGTCGATGAAACGAACCAGGGAGGGCGGGAGGTGCCGGGTTACCAGCACCGCACCATGCGGGATGGTGGCAATCTCCATGGAGTCGAGATGATGCACTATGCCGCAACCGATACCGGAGGCGGCCCGCTGAGCCCCTGTCAACAGCGGTATTGCGTTCAGGAAGGCTGCCGTTGGCGCCGGAGTTGGCACGACTGTTTCGATGTGCAGGGAACGGGATTGGAGAATATACAGGTCCTGGTTGCTCTCCAAGGCCCATTCAATATCCTGCGGTCTGCCGAAAAATGTTTCCAATTCCCTGGCGATCGCGGCCAGACGTACGGCCTGCGCCTGGCTGATCGACAGGGAGGGCTCATCATTTACGGTCAGCGGCTCCTCACACAGTTGCCCCTGATGCAAGACCAGCCGGTTTTGCTGGCATCCGGCCATGATCTGGGAGGGCATCGAACTCCCCGGAGGAAAAAGATACACATCCGGCAGGGTCTCACCGCTCACCAACGGCAACCCGAGCCCTGGGATACTATGAATCAACAGGGATTCCTCGCCGCCTGCAGCCGTCGGATCACAGGTGTAGACCACGCCGCTGGCAACGGCATCGATCATGACCAGGGCCAGAACCGCCATGGCCGCCTCTTCATCGCTCAGTCCAGCGTAGATTCGGTACAAGAGGGCCTGAGGGGTATATTTCGAGGCCAACACCTCAAGGTAGGCAGGGAGCAGATGCTCCCGGTCAACCCCCAAAACCGAATGATACTGACCGGCAAAACTGTGGTTGCCGTCCTCATGCACCGCCGACGACCGCACCGCCACCCGCGGCAACGCCTCGGGGGGATACAGGCTGGCAAGCCGGTCATATTCGGCGTGGATGGCCTGGGAAACCGTATCCGGGATATCCATCCGCCGTACCAGGGTCATTAAAGCCTGCGAAATATCTTCCAGCCCGGAGCTTGATTCCGGATCAATCTGGGCCAGCAGGAGGTCCAGAGCCGGACGCAGGTGATTATGCTCGACCAGAAGCGCAAAGGTGGTGGTGATCGTAAAGCCGGGCGGAACCCGTACTTGAGTCGCAGTGCGCAGTTGCAGCAGGTGTGCGCTCTTTTGGCCTATCAGGGCGATTTCGGCAAGGGCGTTGTGGCCAACGACAAAGGGCGGGATGAGGAACTGCTCGGGCGGGGCCAGGAGCAGGCGGATATAAAAATCATATTTGTTGAAATAATCGTGCAGGGAGCCTGCCTGCCCGGGAACCATCTGGACAAAGGCCGCGACCATGCCGGCAACCGCCTCGGCCATCTGCCGGTACCGCTTACGGGTCAGGGCGAAATCTTCCTGTCGGCCCTCATGATAGAGTTCTTCAAATTCCGCCATCAACTCATGACTGCGGATATCAAAGCGAAGCAGCGTCTTAAAGGTTTCGTAGGTCCGCCGCAGCATCCGATCAGGGGCAAACAATCGAAGCGACCAGTGCTTGAAGAGTGCGCGGACCAGCATTCTACCCCCCTGTTTCTTGCCGGAAATGATCGAAGCCCTGGTAGGCAACTGCTATCTCCGAACAGGTGCCGTCCTCCTGCTTATGGATCAGGCTTACTCCGGCCCCGGCGCCAATCGTACCCACAGGAAAAATTGACTGCCCGCAGTCTTCGGCAATTCGGGCAAGATGATCGCGATCGGCGGGATCGGCGGTGAACAGCAGTTCGTAATCCTCGCCGCCGCTGATGGCCCAGCGCAGCGGATCAGAGCCGGTGCGACGGGCGGCGGTGGCAAGCGTGGCAATGCCTGGCAGATCCTGGGCAAACAGACGTGCTCCCACCTGCGACTGCTTGCAGAGATGGGCCAGATCCGTAGCCAGACCATCAGACACATCCATCATGGCATGCACCAGCCCACTGGCAGCCAGTTGCTGCCCCAGGGCAACCCGGGCCTGGGGGTTGAGATGTTTTTCGCGAAAAGGGTCAAACCCCCGATTGTCAGGATCGATTCCGGCGCTCAGCAGTTCCAGACCGGCGGCGGCCCATCCCAACTCGCCGCTGACCCAGACAGTATCTCCGAGGCGGGCGCCGCGACGATAGACGACCTTGTCGGCCTCGGCCTCGCCGATGACCGTCAGGGTGAAGGAGCAGCCGCCGGGACTGGCGACCGTATCACCCCCAATGAGGCAACAGCCGTAGTCGCGACAGGCATCGGTCAGCCCCCGGGCAAAGGCCTGGAACCAGACTTGATCAAAATCCTGGGGCAGACCCACCGACAGGAGCACGAAAAGCGGTTTTCCGCCCATGGCCCCGATATCGCTGACATTAACAGAGACCGCCTTGCGCCCCAGTTTCTCCGGGGGGTGGAAGGCACGGTTGAAGTGCACCGACTCGATCAAGGTATCAATGGTCAGAAGCCAGACATGCGTGCCGTCCTTGCTCACCACCGCGCAATCGTCGCCGATCCCTTGAAGCAGTTGCGCATCGGCCGGGCCGGCCAGCCCGGCGATATATTCAATAATTTGACGTTCGTTCACGGCGGATAATTTTCTTTAGTATTGAAAGAGACAGCCCGCGTCACCTGACCTACGGTTGGTCGCGACCCTCGGGAGGTGTCGCCTGTTCACTTGATCACCCGCAAAGCCGTTTTCCGCGTTTTGCCTTGCCCCGGCTTCTCCAGGTCAGGTTGCATCGGCAGGGGGGATTCTGCAAAGCGTACCGCCTTGATAAAACGTCCCTCACCCCCCATGGTGAATATCTCCTGACCGGTGAACTGGGCAGTACGCAAGGTCCATTCCACGGTTTGCAAAGGTATGGAAAGCAGGTGCAGGGTCACCTGCCACCACTCCTCCTTCCTGCTCTCATCACGGACGATTGCCCCCACCCTGGCATAGACCAGCATCTGCGGGTTTTTGGCGGCAATAATCACAATATCGCCCATCACGGTGGTATCCTTCAAAGGAATCATCTTCTTAAGTTCAGCGACCAGTTGTTCCATGGTATACGCACCAAAGACAAAAGCAGCAGGCTTCTGCCTCTCTGAATTAGAGTGAGAAGAGACGAAAATCACCGCCTGAAGCGAAATCCATTTCCAGTATCATTTCATCTCCGGCAGCAGATCCCCGGAGACTCGCTGTTTCCATCCTCTGCAGGTCCAGCAGCAAGGGGAGCACTGCATGTTCAATCAGCAGCCGGTGTTTTAGCGACAACACATTGGACCAGCCAGCCGTCTCTTCCAGTGCGGTCAACATCGAAATCACTCGAGCCGCCATACTCTTGGCCCTGATGAACAAAAAAAGGTTGCCGGCCCGGTCGCTCACGGCCGCCAGCGCCTTCTCCCCATTGGCCGGAGTCACTCCTCCGCGCCGCTGCACCTGTTCAATCAAGCCCACACTGTCAGCAAGAATCAGATGATTGTCCACCAAGGCGTAGGCAGGTGAAAGCAAACCTCCGGCCATAATCACCGAGACAACCTCCGTCCCCCCCGTGAAGACGGTCACCATCTGCAGACCGGCAAGCAATTGCTTCAGCATGACATCGACCTGCTGTTGATCGTGCACCTCGACATACAGGCAGGCCAGCGCTTGCAGCGACAGGGGCGGCACCCGCTGTTCATTGATAAATACTCCGAATCTGCTGCCGAAGACATCAAAAAATTCATCGATGGTTTTACCGGTATCTTCAACAAGGCACTGGGCGAAAAAGGCCAGCAACTCCTGGATTTCCTGGCCGCAACTCTCCTGACAGAAATGCCACAGTCTTTTTGGCTGAAACCAGTTTGTCCAGAAATACAATTGGGTTTCCGAGGAGATTCGCTGAGCCACAGGATTCTCGACCTGAGCGGCCAACTGGTATCGATCGGTAAAAGCTGTCAACTGTGCAGGCCGCACCTGCGCGATGATCGACAACCGGTCATGATCGGCTTCCTCCTGATGCAAGATGGCAAGATGATGGGGCAGGAGCCCCATTTCCAGGGCTTTGGCCCCGCCTGCCGGCAGTCCCTGCCGCAACAGTTCCGTGAGATCGGCATACAAAAAAAGATCGGTTTGCGCATTGGTGCTTTTTTTCAGACCTTGATAGGCCTGGTTCAACTGCAGGCCGGAACAGGTCTGCACCATCCGGTTCAATGACTGATCAATACAGCGCTGCACGGGTTTGGGGTCCAAGGCGCAGATCAAAAGGCCTTGATGCTGACAGCAGAAGACGGTCTGCCCGGAATGGAAGGAGATGGTTATCAGGGGGACGCCCTGATAGACCGTGGCGCCGGTGGATCGAACAGGTCCCAACATACGCTCCACCTGGCGTTGCGAAAAAGGACCGGATCCCGCGGGGACGATCAGAACCAGATTCTTGAGCAATGCTGCGGAGTCCAGGGCCTGCCCCTGGGGTTGGGCCAGAAGGGCCACGACTGATTGTTTCGCAAAAAGGCTGTCGAAGTAGGAGTCGCTGGCGATATTCCCCAAGGCGGCCCTTGCGGCCTTGAACTCGGCTATTTGGGATTTGGGCAGGTCGAGCAGTTCAAGGATGCGTGGCACCTCGGGGTCATTGAGTTTCTTGCCGATGGAACTGCGCTGCCATCCTGCCCAGGTGCGGGCAAAATGCGCACATTCTATCAGGGCGATGGTATCGGCAGGCAGCAGATCAGTGACTTCGGGGTTGGCTTTGAGGTTGGCGGTCAACAGGAAACAGAGCAGGCTGATGCAAACGACCAACAGAAATAAGGACGACAGCCGTTTCATGACGACCCTGCAGGGCCAGCCTCAGTATCAACCTCCGGGCAGACGGATACATACCGCTGCAACAGTTGCAGCACGGTTGCACCATCAATAGGTTTGGAAATATAATCGTCCATGCCGGCCGCCAGACATTTCAGCCGGTCACCACTCATAGCGTGGGCTGTCATGGCAATCACCGGGATATGCTCACCTTTTTTTTCCGCGTCCCGGATGCGGGCAACCGCCTCATAGCCGTCCATTTCCGGCATCTGGATATCCATCAAAATACAGTCGAACACCCCTCCCCTCCAGGCATCCACCGCCTCGCGGCCATTATTCACCACAGTGACATGGTAGCCCGCCTGTTTCAGCAGGGTGCGCATCAAAATATTATTGATGTATTCATCCTCGGCAACCAAAATCCTCTTGCCACAGCCCGGGAGTACTGGGCTTTTGTCTCTGTCGCGCTGGCTCTGCCGGTCTGCCGGCCAGGAAAGATCATCCCCCGGAGCAACAAAGGGCAGGGTGAAATAGAACCGGGTGCCCCTGTCGGGTTCACTGTCAAACCATATTTTGCCGCCCATTAGCGCCACCAATCCTTTGGAGATCGACAGCCCCAGACCGGTACCGCCGAACCTGCGGGAATGCGAGGAGTCGGCTTGGGAAAACGATTCAAAGACCTTAGCGTGGTAGGCGGGGAGGATGCCTATCCCGGTATCGGCCACTTCAAACAGCAAGGTGCGGCCCTCTGCTTGATCACCGTCCTGGAAATTGACGTGCACCGTTATCTGTCCCTGGCGGGTAAATTTAAGGCTGTTGTCGAGCAGATTGGTGAGCACCTGCATCAATTTGATCTGATCCCCCATCAACCCATCAGGCACGGCGGGATCAACCGCCAGCCTGAGCTGCAAATCTTTCTTGGCTGCCGTCGGTTCCAGCGGCCGAATGATTTCCTGCAGGGTTCGCCGCAGGGAAAAGGGCTGCTGTTCAAGTTCAAAGCGGCCCGCCTCGAGTTTGGAAAAATCCAGGATGTCGTTGATGATAATCATAAGCCGGACAGTCAAACGCTGAATCAGCTCAAGACGCTCCCGCTGGTCCTCCGGCAGATTCTCTGAAAGCAGCAGGTTTGTCAGGCCGACGATACCGTTCATGGGGGTACGAATCTCATGGCTCATGTTGGCGAGAAATTCACCTTTGGCTATACTGGCGGCCTCCGCCGCTTCCTTGGCCTGTTCCAGCTCTTTTTCCGCAGCCTTTCTTCTGGAAATATCCTCAACCACCCATACCGTTCCCTCTGCCAGATTCGAGGAGTTGATCGCCTTACCGCTGAGCGTGCAGGGAAGGAGGGTGCCATCTTTCTTTTTCAGCGGGTATTCCACCTGCTCAACGTCGCTGTCGAGCAACAGATGCAAATGCCGCCGGACAAACCGTCGGAAAGCCCGCCTGCCCGTGAAAAACTGACGAATATCCTCATCCAGGATTTCCTTCCGGCTATACCCGAACATCTCGGACATCCGCCTGTTGGCATTGGCAATCCGCCCGTCCCGCACTAGAACGATGCCTACCAGACTCGCACTGAAGATGGTTTCTAATTCACGGACTGAGGTGAGATGCGCGGCGTCGGACCGCTCGCTTGCCTCCTTGCCGGCAAGCAACTGCCCGGCCAGCTGCCTTTCCCTATAGGTATGCAGCGCCACTACCCCAGATAGGATCCCGAGGAAAATCGCGACACAGCAGAACACCACTGCCTCTACCCAGGGAAAGGGAACCGATTCCAGGGTAGCAATCTGCCAGCCTTCGATCTGCAGAGGTTTCAGATCAACTATGGCACGAATGCCATTATGATGCACCCGGGTACCTTGCAAGGAGAAAGACAGCGGTTGCAGGGCGTAATCGCTGAACTGCCTGCTTGCCTTGAGTTCCTCCAACCGTGCGGCCGAAAGCGGCCAGACGGTTCGAAAATTCCAGTCCGCACGGGTGGAGGCGAAGATAACCCCGTCAGGAGAGAGCAGCAGTGCGTCCAACTTGCCCCGAAGAGCGGAAAAAAAGGTATCGATCGACTCGCTGCGGGTCTTGATCACCACCACGCCCACCGGTTTCTCTGCATCCGGGGCGTATACCGGGGCGCTGAAATAGAAGCCTTTGCGGTTGGTTGTCACGCCGACTGCGGGAAACAGGGAAGGCTCACCGGTTAAAGCGCGGAGGAAATAAGGCCGAAAAGGATATTGCTTGCCGGTCAGGCTCTGTTCTTCCGAAGAGCCGATAACGGTGCCTTCAGTGTTCATGACATAGACAAGGGCAACGTCCAGCGCCCCTTGAACGGCATTCAACACTCTGCGCAGGGAGGGATTGTCGATAGAATTTCTGCGGGTGCAGACATCGACAATTTCCGTCGATCCCGCCAGGTCTTTTACGGAATGGGTATAGTGCTGAACGAAGAAGGTGTTGATCTCTACGGCCAGATTATCGGTGATCGGCTGTTGATGTTTCCGGTGCAGCAGCAGGGTGACCTGATCGCTCGCCAGGGCGATAATAACGACCAACAGGATGGTAAGCATTCCAATACTCATAAGCCTGATGACCGGAAAGGGCGGCCCGATGGGGCCCGTTTCTCCTTGATCAGCTCTTCCTGCGGTCTCTTGTTGCCCTTTCATCTGGAAATTTTGCTCTTTTCTCCTGTGGGAGAATCTTTTCTCGACACATCAAGCAGCAATCCGTGCGGTTGTCCCGTGCCTGTGAAGAGAGGAGAATCTTACAGAAAAATTCACGTTATTTCAAACAATTCAAGTTCGGGAGCCAAGGATTCTCCCCCTGCAACCCAAAACATTGTGAACAGCGCATCCACGGCTGCCTGCTCTCTGCCGACACTTGCCAGCGATGATACAGGCTCTCGGGCAACGGCACGGCCCCATTGCTGCGATCATTCCCCTCCCGCAGGTTGTCACACCGGAAGGATGCGGTAAAGGATGGCGGCCATCAGCATACAGAGGGGAATGGTGAGGACCCAGGCCATGACGATGTTGCCGACGATCCCCCACTTCAAGGCATGAATGCCTCTGGTGCTGCCGACACCCATGATGGAGGTGGAAATGACATGGGTGGTGCTGACCGGGATACCGAAATGGGTGGCACTCAAAATAACGATGGCGGCAGAAGTTTCGGCAGCAAACCCATGCACTGGTTTGAGTTTAATCATTTTGGTGCCCATGGTACGGATAATCCGCAATCCGCCTCCCATGGTGCCCATGCCCATGGTCACGGCGCACCCAAAAATAACCCAGAACGGCACTTCAAAGGTGGGCAACGCCCCAAAGCTTACCAGCGCCAGGGTAATGATACCCATGGTTTTCTGGGCATCGTTGGTGCCATGGCTTAAAGCCATAATGCCTGAAGATACCAGCTGCAGTTTTTTGAAATAACGATTGACCGAACTCGGCTTGGCCTTGGCGAACAGCCACAAAATGAGCACCATGCACGAAAAACCAATAATAAAACCGAGGATCGGCGAAGTGACCATCGGCAGGAGCACCTTTTCAGTGACGCCTTTGATCTGCACGACGTCAAAGCCGGCCTTGGAGATCCCTGCCCCCATCAATCCCCCGATCAAGGCATGGGAAGAGCTCGAGGGGATGCCGTAATACCAGGTGATCAGATTCCAAATAATGGCCGACAGCAGGGCGCAGAGGATCACCCCCTGGGTTACGCTTCCCGTTGTGATGATCCCTTTGCCGACCGTGGTAGCGACATGGGTGCCGAAAAAGGCCCCGACCATATCCAGCAGTCCGGCATAGATGACAGCTGTCCGGGCCGTCAGGACCTTGGTTGAGACCACGGTGGCAATGGAGTTGGCGGAATCGTGAAACCCGTTGATATATTCAAAGATAAGGGCAGTGATGATAACAAAGACAAGCAGGGTCAGAACCATTTATTCTCTTCCTTTTTCCCGTGATGCAATCATGAGCGGCAAACTATTTCTCTTTCGGAAAAAACAGGGGATTCTCAACTATGCTTGAGGGCGACATTGACAATCAGATCGGAAATGACCGAACACATATCCAGCGCATTTTCGATACCTTTATAGATATCACGTAATTTGAGCACAGAGATGGCATCGTATTTTCCGGAAAAAAGCTCTTCCGTGGCTGTAAAAAGGATTTCGTCACCCCGGTTTTCAATATCCTTGATCCGGTAGTTGCATGCCGTGGTTTCTTTTAAAGCCGCGTTATTTTTCAGCATGGAGATGATGGTGCGCAGCTCTTCCGCTGCTTTGATCAGAATCTCGGCCTGCTTTTTGACGATATCGTTATAGGAATCGATTTTGTAAATGCGCAGATTGACACAGGCTTTCAGGATTACCTTGGTACTCTTGTAGAGATAGGTTGAGATCAGCTGAATGTCTTCCCGGTCGATGGGAGTGATGAAGGAGGCGTTGAGCAGGGCAAGACTGCCTTCCATAGCTTCCACCGCTCTTCTTTTATAGGTCTTGGCATGAATGAGGTACTCTTCCCGTTCTTTCAGATCGGAATGAACGATCTGATAAAACAGCTGCGATGACAGTTCACAGACCTCCGCCCCGTTTTCAAAATGATAGTAAAACTTGTTTTCCGGTGGTGGCAGTATTTTGGCGAGAAAACCAAGGTTCATAATTGTCTTCTTCTCCTCTCAAGATTCAGAAACTTCTTATCGGCTCATCAAAACAAGCAAAACATAAATAACTACAGAATATTAGCATCAAAGATCATGCCCAGTCATTCCATCTTTCGGCAAATGGGCCGGGGGAGCTTGAGCCGCAACGACTGTACCTTTCTAACATAATTATGACACCAAAAAAACCTTCTCTTAACGCTTTTCTAACAAATCGCAGGGAAAAGGAAAAAGAGAATTACTCGTTAAATTTCAGATAATTGCGTCATAAAGCCGAGGCACCTCCCGAGATAAGCGCACCGGAATCGTTGCGAAACTCAATCCTACCAACAGCCATCCCAGGCCCAGGTCTTGCCGCCCATCTTGCCAAGCCAGGGATTCACTCCGGAGATTTTTCAATTATTCTTGTCTGTGAAAAACAAAAAGTTTCATGTATTTTCTTGCCTTGTTCGCAGGCAGGGAATAAGGCGATACGCAGCAAAGAAAACCTCCATCAGCAAACAGTCGAATTCGACTGTCCGGTGGGAACCTGATCCAACCGATATGTTTGACCTGAAAACGTCATCACGCTTCCTGGGAGATGCTCTTGAGCGTCCGCAAAAATAACAGCTGGTTTCTTCTCCTGCCCTTATGGAGTTGGACAATAATCGCGACGCTGCCTGCCTGTTCCCCTGTCGGCCCGAATTTTCAAACTCCCCGCCCGGACATGCCCGCCCACTGGGCCGAAAAATCGGTCACCAGCAGTGCCGCTACGGCAGCACCCCTTCACTGCTGGTGGACCCTGTTTCAAGACCCTACCCTGGATAGCCTGATCACTCGGGCCCTAGCCGCCAATCTCGACCTGCGTATTGCTGCGACCCATATCCGCGAGGCCAGGGCCCAGCGCCGCCTGGCCGCTGCCGCAAGCTTCCCTGCTCTTGGTATCGGCGGCGGCTCCACCAGCAGCCACAGTAGCGAAAATATCCCCTCCGGTGGCGTTACTCAGGACCTTTTCCGGGCTGATTTCGACGCCAGCTGGGAAATTGATGTCTTCGGCGGCACCCGACGGCAAATCGAGGCGGCCGAGGCCACACTCGCCGCCTCGGTGGAAGACGGACGGAATGTCCTTGTTACCCTGGAGGCCGAGGTGGCCAGGAACTATCTGGAACTGCGCACCAGTCAACAACGGCTGCGCATCGCCGGGGACAACATCCGCATACAGGAAAAAACCGCCGTCCTGGTCCGCAACAAATCCGAAATTGGTCTTGGCGGCGAACTGGAGATCGCCCAGGCAGAGGCCCTGCTGGCGCTGACCCGATCCGAGGTTCCGTCTCTGGAAAGCACTGCCTCCCAAGCCATACACCAACGGGCCCTGCTCCTCGGTCAACAGCCGCCATCCTTGCAGTCAGAACTGGCAAGAATTGCCGACATCCCCCCCGTTCCCCCGCTGCTGCCGGCCACCCTGCCCTCGGATCTGCTCCGGCAGCGCCCCGACATCCGTGCCGCTGAACGCCAGCTTGCCGCCGCCACGGCCACCGTAGGCGCCGCCATTGCCGAACTTTTCCCCCATTTTTCCCTCTTCGCGCTGATCGGCCTGCAGAGCACCTCGTTGCCCGATCTGGTTGCAACCTCCAGCCGCTTCTGGTCTGCGGGGCCGACCGTGCAATGGTCGCTATTTGATGGCGGGCGGACCAGGGCCGTCATCGATTTCAGCGAAGCCCGCCGTGATCGGGCCCAGGCTACCTACGAAAAAACAGTGCTCACCGCTCTGGTCGAGACGGAGAACGCCTTGGTCGCTTATGCCCGCGAACAGGAGCGGCACAAAATTCTTGGCCAAGCGGTCGCTTCCGGTCAACAGGCTCTGACGCTTGCCAGGGGCCAGTATGCGGCCGGGTTAACCCCCTTTCTCAATGTCCTGGTGAGCGAAAACACCCTGTATCAATCTCAGGACAAACTCATCCAGAGCAACCAGCAGCTGGCCATAACCATGGTGGCCCTCTACAAGGCACTGGGTGGCGGCTGGCAGACCGAGGCTATGGCGCCGGTGGCTACTTTCCCCGGCATTGGGCCGGAAAACTCGCAAGAAGCAAGGAACAACCCATGATAGCCCCCCATCCCTTCCCTGGCAGGCATGTCCGGCCCCACCGGTCGCTTATACTGCTCGGTTGCGCTCTTCTCCTGCTCTCGGGTTGTTCCAATGGCAAGGACAACGGCAAAAGCGGGCAGAAAAAGAAAGCGAATATCCCGGTCTCCATCGAAGTCAGCCGAAAAAAGACACTTCCCCTTGAAATCAGCGCCACCGGCCATGTCGAGGCCTTTGCCACCGTGGGCATCCGCTCCCAGGTCACCGGCACCCTCAAGGCCGTGCATTTCAAGGAAGGCGACGAGGTCAAGGCCGGCGAGGTGCTGTTCACCATCGACCCCCGCCCTTTTGCCGCCAACCTCGCCAAGGCGGAGGCAATGCTGGCCCGCAACAAGGCCGATCTTGACAATGCCCGTCGCGAAGGAGAGCGTTACGCCCAGGCTGCCAAGAAAGGGTTGGTGTCCGCTGAACAGGCCGACCAGGCCACCACCCGGGTTGCCACTCTGACGGCAACGGTGCAAGGGGATCAGGCGGCCGTTGATGCGGCCCACCTGGAACTCGACTACTGCACGATCCGGGCACCCTTTGCCGGTCGTACCGGCGAAGCGAAGGACGAACCGGGCAACCTGATCAAGGCCAATGCCGACGCCCCCATGGTTACCATCAATCAGATTCGGCCGGTGCTGGCGGCCTTCACCGTGCCCGGCCAGCATCTCCGCGCCATCAACCAATACCGGGCCACCGGAACCTTAAAGGTGCGGGTGGTTGAGAAAAACGGCTCCGATGCATCCCGCACCGGCTCGCTCGCCTTCATCGACAACACCGTGGACCCCACCACCGGCGTTATCCGGCTCAAAGCCTCCTTTGCCAACCCCGACAAAACCCTCTGGCCGGGCCAGCTCATTGATGTCCGGGTGGAGCTCACCAACCGGCCGGATTGCATTGTCGTGCCCTCTCAGGCCGTCCAGGTCGGTCAGAAAGGACCGTATATCTATGTCGTTAAAGCAGATCAGATCGTCGAATACCGGCCGGTGACGCCGGGCATGCTCGCTCATGGCGAAACCGTGATCGATGCCGGCCTTCAGGCGGAGGAGCGGGTGGTGGTTGACGGCCAGATGCAATTGGCGGACGGCGTCAAGGTCGAAGAGCGCCAAAACCCCATCCCGCTCAAGGATGAGGGAAACAGTAAAACCGCCGAATCCCTCAGCCCCGGCACGAGGGGCCGGCAATGACCGGCGTCACCGGCCGGTATTCGACGATCTGATCTGCTTTAACGACATAGATATAC